>OGKU01000098.1_pt1 | contig 86896 bp, 81 predicted proteins | sample 1572611 | NCBI WGS metagenome assembly OGKU01 (sample SAMEA2581886, study PRJEB24529) | metagenome | biome: Human gut stool | place: China | collected 2011 | reverse complement strand
GCTGTCTTGTAATGTCCGCGGTGCCACCTGAATTACCGGAAGTGTCCGGTCGCTCGCGCGCTCCAATAAGCGCTGCCCTGGTAACGCTGGGCTTTGCGGCGCACCTACTGGCGGCAGAATGCCGTGTTCAGTTTGCAGCTCCCGGGTGTTCGTTCGCGCACTGGCCCGCACGCGGCTCTCAGCTTCTGCCGCGCTCTCTGTAGCGTCCGGGATGCGTTACTTTTCCCGATCTTTGCTTTTCGGTAATTCTAAAAATAGCACAGCAGCACCGGTTTGTCAATCGGCTTTTTGTGGAAAAACGGTTGAATTCTGCCGGAAAGGATGCTATTATTTATTCTGTTATAGTATGTGCATTGCACAAAACGGAACAAACATGAAGATTGGCTTTGTCCTGAGGAGTAGAGCATGAACGAAAACCAAACCACTTACCCCACCGGCGCACAGGATGAGGAAGAGATCGACCTCGTCGCGCTTATGGTGACCCTTCTGCACAAGCTCAAGCCCATCCTGCTGACCGCGGTTGTCTGTGCTGTGATCGCTGGCGGCTTTGCCGGGGTAAAGATCCTGCGCGGCGGCGCTGTTTCGGCAGAAGATCAGGTCGCTTATGAAGAGGCTCAGGCTGAGTATCAGCAGAAAGAGAAGGATTATGAGTTTGCTGTGCAGCAGTACGAGCTGACGGCGAAGAGCAACGAGGATGCGCAGTCTAGTGTGCAGGAAGCACTGAAACAGGCACAGGACTATGCAGAAAAGTCGCTGCTAAAAAATCTGGACGTTTATAATGTCTGGACGGCGCAGGCTGACCTTTATATTGACAGCGGCTACAAAATCCAGCCGGGTTCTGCGTATCAGAATGTTGACCCGACCGGTGCGTTGCTGGCTGCATATCAGAAACAGCTGGTCAGCGGTGACTCCATGAATGCTGCCGCTGATGCCGTAGGGGTAGATGTGCGCTACCTGAAGGGCGTGGTCACGGTAGAACTTTCCCAGAACGACAGTGGCGAGTATAACGGCGTGATGACCTTGCAGGCGTATGCTGCAGATCAGCAGACCGCAGAGAAAATTCTGAACGCGCTGCTGGGTCGTCTGGATCTGATCCATGATAAAGCGGCAGCTGCTGTGTGCAGCCACAGTGTACGCGTGATTGATCAGAGCGTGACACAGGGGGTCTCCACGGAACTGCGTGCGTTGCAGCAGACGAGCAATGAAGATGTTCAGAACCTGCAGAGCCAGCTGGTGGAACTGCAGAGTGCCCGTCAGGCGCTGGATGACAATCTGGCTTCTGCTAAGAGTACTTGGGAGAGTGCGGAGGAGCCCGCACTGGGCGGCGGCGCTGCCTCCTCGGTGGCAAAGTACCTGCTCATTGGCTTCCTGCTGGGCGGTGTGCTTGCCTGCGGCGTGGTCGTGGTCAGGTTCCTGCTGGACGGCATGGTCTACTCGGCCAGCGAGCTGAACCGCTCCACCGGCCTGCCCGTGCTGGGCGCGCTGGCCAGCGACCGTACCAAGAAGGCCGGAAAGCTGGATGCAAAGCTCTATCAGATGGAGGGCCGCCCCGATGGCAGCGCGGACGCTGAGATGCTCTGCCTGATGGCTCAGACCATCCGCAGCCGCGCTCCGGAGGCGAAGAATATTCTGGTTACCGGCGATCTGCCTGCGGACCAGCTGGAAGCACTGGCCGCTGCCCTGCAGGCCACGGAACCCCTGCGCGGCCAGAGCGTGACCGCCGCCGAGAGCATCCTCAAGGCCGCTGCCACCGTGCCCCATGTGGTGGCCGCCGATGCCATTGTGCTGGCTGCCGACTGCACGGTCACCCGCACCGATGCCGTGCGGGAGCAGAACGAGAAGATCGTTCGGCTGGGCAAGCAGATCCTGGGCTGCATCGTATACGAATAAACAATCAAAAATGCCGCTGGTCATCCAGCGGCATTTTTGATTGCCTGGATCAGCCCATTGGCCGCCAGCTGCCCGGCATAGAGAGCCTCGTTCAGGTTGTTGCCGTGCCCGCCGATCTCTATGAGCAGGCTGCCGGGGGTCAGATCCTGATTGTAGAACCGGTAGCTGAACAGGACCGGGCGGGTGAAGCCGGGGTACAGGCCCTCCATGGCGGTTTCCCAGGCGGCGGCAAAGCGGAGGTTGAGCCGATAGTTGGGCAGACTGACCGTGGTGCCGTTGTCGCACCCGCAGATGATCATCACCTGCGCCGCCTGCCGCCCGTTGACGGTGCACACCGGGGCCATGCGGGAGCCATTCTCAGTCTCGATGGCATCCCGGTGGACATCCAGCACGATCTTGATGCTGGGATACTGCGATAAGTATTGCTGCACCACCGCGCGGCTGTTGGCGTAGCTGCCGGTGTAGCTGGGGTAGTCGTTCAGGGTCTCATCGTGCAGGGTGTTGAGCCCGGCGGCGTTGAGGGTGTCCGCCATCACCCGGCCCACGGCGCACATGTTGAGGTCCCGGTCGGTGGTGCGGGAACCGTCCCCCGGGCGGTACCACAGCCCTGCAGAGAGCCGGTAATCCTCGGTGGCATGGGTGTGCATGATGAGGATCTGCGGGTCGGGGCTGTTCCACTCCACCGCAAAGGGGAGCGGGTTGGTGATCTCGGCGGCAATGTCGGCGCTGGAGACGCTGGTGTTGTTCTTGATGCTGCCGCTGCCGCAGGGAATGTATTTTTCCCCGCTGCCCTGCGGATAGTTCTTTTCCAGGATGGCACCGGCTCCCTCCGGGCGGGCCTCATCGCCTTCCAGCGGGACAAGGTAGGCTTCAATGTCACCGGCAGGCAGGGCGGGAGCCTCCTGTGCGGGCTCTGCCTGTGTTTCCTGCGCGGGTTTGCTCACGGCCTGTGCGGCATTCTCGGAGAGGTCTTTCCGGCTCAGGTAAAGGGCGGTCTGCACGGCTGGCAGCGGCCCGATGACCACTGCTGCCAGCGTGAGGAGCAGCTGGTGCGCAAACAGTGCCAGCCCCAGCGCAAGGCCTGCCGCCGCTGCAAAAGGCAGGGGATGCCCGCACCCCGCCATTTCCCGCCTGCGCATGGAACCTCACCCCCTTCTGCAAAATAGATATGAGAGAACCGCTCCGTCAATGCGAACGCATTGCTGCCTCTCCCAGTAGGAGCAGCAGGCAGCAGCATAAACCTGGCCCCTATCAGGGGAGCTGGCGAGCGAAGGCGAGACCGAGAGGGTTACCCCACCAGCCAGCACAACTGCGCCACACTCAGCTTTGGCTGCAGGGCCCGGTTGATGGCAGCCCCCAGCAGGGCCGCGCCGTGGGCGATGACCCCGTCCAGATCCCGGGGCGTGACGACCAGATCCCGGCCCTCCTCGGCCTGCATCAGGGTGGGGATGCCCGCCGCAAGGACAGGCACACCCAGCCGGGCGGCATCCAGATGCCGGGAGTGGTCGGGCTGGGCCGGGTGGAGCCCGGTGTCTGAAAACTGGAGCGTCCGGCCCAGCCGCTCCGGCTCAGCAGAGCAAAGGCTGTCCACGCAGAGCAGGGCGGCAGGGCGCAGCTCCCGCACCAGCGCCCCGGCCAGCTGCTGCAAGCTCAGGCCCGTGGCCGCCGATACCCCCGGAGCCACAGCCGCCACCGGCCGGATGCCCTGCACCGGTACGGTGCGCGGCCCCATGGTCACGAACACCTTCTGCACCGTGCGGGGGCCCAGAGCATCCGCCGTGACCCGGCGGTTGCCCACCCCCAGCACCAGCACCGGGCCTTCGGGCGGCAGCAGGGGCCGCAGCTCTGCAGCGGCGGCTTCGATCACGGCGCTGTCCCGCTCGTCCAGCAGGCTCACGCTGGGGACCTCCAGCGTCACATACCGGCCCCGCGGCCGCGCCAGCCCCTCCCGCGCGATCTCTACCCGGGTGATCGTCACGCCGCCCTGACGGGCCGTTGCCACGCGCACCCCGGCGGGCAGGGCGGTCCCGCCCGGTTGACCGAACAGCTCGTCGGCAAGGTCAGTTTCCCGCATTTTGCATCCCCCATCCGGCTGAATTTCCGTATTTGGGCGCTTTTCCCGCCCAAACGGTACCAGAAGTATGGGAAAATGAAAAAATTCTAAACAAAAATTCAAAAAAGGCTTGCGCTGGTACGGCAAATATGGTATCATAAGGTGCGCTGTTATAGGTAGCCAAGGAGGTGGAACGAATGCCTAACATCAAATCTCAGAAGGACCGCGTCGTGCAGGCTGCTGCAGAGCAGGCTCACAACAAGGCCATTAAGACCAACCTGAAAACAGTCGTCAAGAAGGCAGACGCTGCCATCGATGCTAAAGCCGCTGACAAGGACGCAACTGTCCTGGCTGCTGTTTCCGCGATCGACAAGGCTCGCGCTAAGGGTGTCATCAAGAAGAACACCGCTTCTCGCAAGATCAGCCGTATGGCCAAGCGTGCAAACAAGAACGCCTGATTTACGACAGATCAAGTGATCGACTGACGAACAAAACCTCTGTATCGGGAACCCGATACGGGGGTTTTTGTTTTTCCAGCAGCTGTTCCGGGGGCAGGGGGGCGGGCTGCTCCGCCAGCGCCCAGAACACCCAGCCTGCAGGCACAGCAGCCGCCAGCACCAGCCCGGGCCAGAGCACGGCGGGATATGTAAGGGCCTCGCTGCCGGGCAGGAACACCGCCGCCGCGCAGAGCACGAGGGCGGTCCAGCCCTCCCATAAGATCGTTGCAAGGGTCTCACGCATGACTATCATCTCCTTTTCTGGAAAAGTATACCATGCAGAGGACGCGAATCGGCGCAGAAAAGGACGATACACGAAAAACGTGTATCGTCCCAGGAAGGGTTCTGCTTCAGTTCTGGTCGTGGCTGCGGCCCACCAGCGAACAGACCACGCCGCAGACAAGGCTGGTGGTGATGCCTGCAGCAGCGGCGGTCAGCCCGCCGGTCAGGATGCCGATGGCTCCCTCTTCGGCAAGGGCGGTGCGCACGCCTTTGGCAAGCAGATGCCCGAAGCCCAGCAGGGGAACGGTGGCACCGCAGCCTGCAAACTCGGCCAGCGGCGCGTACCACCCAAGGGCCGAGAGTACCACGCCCGCCACCACATAGCCTGTCAGGATGCGGGCGGGGGTCAGGGCGGTCAGGTCGAGAAGGAGCTGGCCCACCACGCAGATGGCCCCGCCTGCAACGAATGCCCAGAAATAGTTCATGTGTTCCCTCCGTTCTGTTCCTCCGGAGCCGCCAGCTCCACCAGGTGTGAGATGGCGGGGATGCTCTCCTTCTGCAAAAAGGTGGTCTGACTCATCAGCGCGCCTGTGGCCAGAAAGAGCACCCGGCGCTGGCCCCGCCGCTCCAGCCGGGGCAGGAGATGCCCGCAGAGCACTGCTGCACAGCACCCCGGCCCCGAAGCGCCGCTGTGCACCGACTGGCCCTCGGCATCATAGAGGAGGGAACCGCAGTCCACATGGTTCTTGAGGAGCAGGCCCTCGGCGGCCAGCAGCTCCCGGAACAGCTGACTGCCCACATGGCCCAGGTCGCCGGTGCAGATGGCATCGAACTCCTGCGGCTGGGTGTTGGTATCAGTGAGGTAGCGCAGGAGCGTTGCCGCCGCAGCCGGAGCCATGGCGGCCCCCATGTTGTTGATGTCCCGGATGCCCAGATCCTGCACCCGGCCAAAGGTCACGGCCCGGATGCCAACCCCCTGCCCGGCGGGGCGGAGCAGGCAGGCCCCTGCCGCCGTGGCAGTCCATTGAGCGGTGGGGGTGCGCACGGCTCCGTAGGAAAGCGGGGTGCGGAACTGCCGCTCGGCGGTGCAGAAGTGGCTGGAGGTCATGGCCAGCAGGCCGTCTGCCATTCCGGCGCTGCACAGGCAGGCCCCAACACCCAGCGCCTCGGCCATGGTGCTGCAGGCCCCGAACAGCCCCGCAAAGGGCAGGCCCAGCGCCCGGGCCGCATAGCCCGAAGCCGTGCACTGGGCCTGCAGGTCTCCGGCCAGCAGGAGGCTCACATCCTTTTCGGTGGCGTGGGCTTTTTTCAGGCAGAGCCGTGCCGTCTGTAATTGCAGCTGCGTTTCAGCGGCCTCCCAGCTGGCCTGCCCGAGGCGGTTGTCACTGTGCAGTTCATCGAACTCTGCCGCCAGCGGGCTTTCGCCCTCCTTTTTGCCGCCGATGCAGGCGTGTGCGGCGATGACAGGCGGTTTTGGGAAGATCAGGGTGTCACCCCGGCGGGTCGCCATGAAAAAATCCCCCTTTCAGGGCTGTTTTTCTTTGGAATTTGTGCTATAATAGCGCTCGTGCGATATTCTGCTCCATCCGCTCTGCCGGAAAACTGCAATTTTTGCATCCCGGCAGGCGTATTGTAGACAGAGCGGTCAGCCGCCCAGCAGCCAGAGCATCCCGCCGTAGACCACAGCGGCCAGCGTGCCGTACACGATGACCGGCCCTGCAATGGTGAACATCTTGGCTCCGGTGCCGCAGACCCGGCCCTCGGGCTTGAACTCGATGGCGGCGCTGACCACGGCGTTGGCAAAGCCCGTGATGGGCACCAGCGAGCCTGCCCCGGCTTTGGCGGCAAGCTTCTGGTAGAGGCCCAGCGTGGTCAGCAGGGCCGACAGTACGATGAGGGTGCAGCTGGTCAGGGTGCCGGCAAGCTCGGCATCCAGCCCCATACCAAGATACCACCCGCGCAGCACCTCGCCCAGCAGGCAGATGCCGCCGCCCACGCAGAAGGCCCACAGGCAGTCGGAGCCCAGAGGGGAGCGGGGGCCGACCTGTTTCACCCGCCGCGCGTATTCTTCCGCTGTCATCTTCATGGCTGTCACCTCGGGTTTAGGATGCCCCCGGAGAAACATAATATACAGAAAACGAACCGAGAAAGAAGGTCTCTTATGAATCAGCAGCAACCCATCCACCGCCGCCGCCTGACCCGGGCAGAGATCCGGCGGCGGCGACGCAACCGCGCCATCCGCCGCATCGCCGGGCTGACCCTTGTGGTCTGCGTGGCCGTGGGCGGTGTGTCTTTCCTGCTTTCCCGCCGCAAGGCCCCTGTGCCCACGGCGGATGCCGCCGGGAGCGCCGCCAATAGTGCGGCCAGCAGTCTGCCATCGGCTGCGCCGGGCAGCAAGGTGGAGAGCAGTGCCGTGAGCGGAGCCGCCTCTGAGAGCGTGGAGAGCCGGGATAACCTGCTGGGCCTGACCGCCGCCGAGGCGAAGGCCATGCTGGCCGACCCGCTGATGATCCTTGTGAACCACACCAATAAGATGCCGGAAAACTACACCTTTGAGACCGCCGAGTGCGGCTCCAAGACCGCAGTGAACAAGACCCTGCAGATCGTGGCCTGCAATGCCTTTCTGGAGCTGCAGAAGGCCGCTGCTGCGGAAAATGTGACCGTCTGGATGCAGAGCGGCTACCGCAGCGTGTCCTACCAGACCAATCTCTACGAGAAAAAGACCAACTATTATAAGCAGCAGGGCTATGACGATGCCAAGGCAAAGGAAATGGCCGCTGCTGTTGTCAACCCGCCGGGCTACTCCGAGCACAACTGCGGCCTGGCTGCAGACCTGAACAGCCCCGAGCACACCGGCCTGGACGAGGGCTTTGAGAACACGGCCGCCTTCCGCTGGCTCTGCCAGCACGCCGGGGAGTACGGATTCATCCTGCGCTACCCCAAGGGGGCCGAGGAGAAGACCGAGATCACCTACGAGCCCTGGCACTGGCGCTATGTGGGCGTGGAAAACGCCGCGAAGATCAACGCCAGCGGCCTGTGCTTTGAGGACTATATCGCCGCCCTGCAGCAGATCGCGGGCTGAGCGGCAAAGCGCTGGTGAAGAAACCGTAAAATCTTCTGTCTGCCGTTTGCAATTCGGGCTTTGATATGGTAAGATAACAATGGTTCGTTGTCGGAAACTCTTCCGCGTGGGCGAACCGGTGTAAAACAGATAAAAGAGGGAATAATCCATGAAACTTCGTGCTAAAATCATTCTGACCGCTGCTTCTCTGACCCTGAGCTGTGCTCTGCTGGCCGGCTGCGGTTCTTCTTCCGGTTCTACCGCTTCTTCTGCCGCGTCCTCTGAGCCTGCCTCCACTGTGCTGAGCCAGGCCTCCAGCATCCCGCTGGGCGAGGACAACAGCACCGATGCCCTGAACGCACCGTTCCAGACCCTGCTGGATGCCAACCCCATCTCCAACCAGTTTGAGATCGCTGCCATGAACATTGAGTACGATTTCAACCTGCCCGCTGAGGATGTGGTGAGCTACAAGGGTGTGAAGAGCAACGACAACGGCGATGCCGGTATGGTGCTGGTCGTGGAAGCTGCTGACGGCAAGGCGGAAGAGGTTGCAAACCAGCTGACTGCTTACCAGCAGGATCAGGTGGCATTCTACGGCAACTACGCTGAGTTCGCACAGGCCCAGGAAAATGTGGAGAACGCCGTGATCGCCTTCAAGGACAACACCGTGGTCATGGTCATCGCTTCCAACGAGTGCACTGCCGATCTGGACAGCGCGGTGGACAGCGCACTGGGAGAGTAAAATAAAACTGAATGGGGCTGCTGCAGGCCCTCTCCGTCAATGCTCCGCACTGCCGCCTCTCCCAAAGGGAGAGCTGACGAGCGCAGCGAGTGTGAGAGGGCATTTGCAGCAGCTCTTTTTTTGAAGGAGGTCGAAGCCTTGGTTTTCAGCACCATCATCTTTCTGTTCCGGTTTCTTCCCATCACGCTGGCGCTGTATTACCTTGCGCCCGCAAAGCTCAAGAATACGGTGCTCTTTGCGTGCAGCCTGGTGTTCTACTGCTGGGGTGAGGTCCGGTTCTTCCCGGTCATGCTGGCCCTGATCCTCATCAACTATCTCTGCGGCCTGGGGCTGGAAGTGTTTGACGCAAAGCCCGGCGTGCGCAAGGTGCTGCTGCTGGTCGCCCTTGCAGCCAGCCTGGGGATGCTGTTCTACTTCAAGTACGCAAACTTTGTCCTGCGCAGCATCAACAGCCTGCTGGGCACCGGATTTGCGGCCATTCAGGGCATCAGCGTCCTGCCGCTGGGCATCAGCTTTTATACCTTCCAGACCCTTTCCTACACCATTGATGTCTACCGCCGGGAGGTAAAGACGGAGCACAACATCATCGACTTCGGCGCTTATGTTGTCATGTTCCCCCAGCTCATCGCGGGCCCCATCGTCAAGTATCGGGATGTCTCGGCCCAGCTGCACGTTTACAAGCATCGTTACAGCTTGCAGCAGATCGAGGAAGGCATGACCCTGTTCACCTTCGGTCTGGCAAAAAAGGTCCTGCTGGCGGATGCCGTCGGCGCACTCTGGACGGATATCATCGGCATTGCCGACAGCCCTTCCACCACCTTTGTGGGCCTTACCAATGCGTCCACGCCGCTGGTCTGGCTGGGTGTCATCGCCTATTCGCTCCAGCTCTACTTTGATTTTTCCGGTTACTCCCTGATGGCCATCGGTATGGGCAAGATGCTGGGCTTTGATTTCCCCCAGAACTTCAACTTCCCCTATATCTCCCGCTCCATCACCGAGTTCTGGCGGCGCTGGCACATGACCCTTTCCGGCTGGTTCCGCGAGTATGTCTATATCCCGCTGGGCGGCAACCGCAAGGGCCTGAAGCGGCAGATCTTCAACCTGTTCGTGGTGGAGCTGCTCACCGGCATCTGGCACGGCGCAGACTGGAACTTTATCTGCTGGGGCCTGTACTACTTTGTTTTGCTGGCCCTTGAAAAGCTGTTCCTGCTCAAGTATCTGGAAAAAGGCAGGATCTGGCCCCACATCTACACCATGTTCCTTGTGGTGGTGGGCTGGGCCATGTTTGTGGGCAACGAGGCCGGGGTGGGCTTCGGGCTGCTGTTCCGCAAGCTCTTCCTCCCCTCGGGCGGTGCGTCTCCGGTCTACTTCCTGCGCAACTACGGCGTACTGCTGGCGGTCAGCATCCTGTGCTGTACCCCGCTCATCGAAAAGCTCTGGAACGCCCTGCGCAAACACACCGTGACCCGTGTGGCTGCGGTGCTGGTGCTTCTGGTGCTCTCCACGGCGTATGTGGTGGGCAGCACCAACAGCCCGTTCCTGTATTTCAACTTCTGAGGAGGGGACCTGAATGGACAAGCATACAAAGAAAACTCCCTCTCTGTTCCGGTATCCGGTACTGGTGGCCTTCGGGCTGTTCTTTATCGGGCTGTTCGTGCTGGATATGGCCACGCCCGACCGCGCATACAGTGAACTGGAAAACACCACCCTGACCCAGCGGCCCAGACTGACCGCGGTTTCCGCCGACGGGCTGAACAACTACTTCACCAGCTACACCCGATACGTCAAGGATCAGGTGTTTGGCCGCGACCAGTGGATCAGCCTGCAGAGCGCGGCGGAGACCACCCTCTTCCAAAAGACCCAGAGCGGCGGCATCCTGCTGGGCCGGGAGCACATGATGTTCGCCCGGCATTACAGCATCCTGAAAAATGAGGAAAAGGGGATGGCCAAGAACCTTGCCGCCGTCCAGAGCCTTGCCCAGCGCTACCCGGGCAGGGTGAACCTCATGCTGGTGCCGTCGGCCTCGGTGGTCTACCCTGAGAACGTCCCGGCGGGGGCACCCCAGATCGATGAGAAGGGCATTCTGGAAGGCGTTGCCGCACAGGGGGAGGCCTGCGGGCGGTTCATTGATGTTCTGCCCGCCCTGACGGAGCACAAAGGGGAATACCTCTACTACCGCACCGACCACCACTGGACAACGCTGGGGGCCTACTATGCCTACCAGCAGTTCTGTGAGACGCTGGGCCTGACCCCCTTTGACCGGGATGCCCACACGGCCGAGACCTGTGAGGATTTCTACGGCACCCACTACTCCAAGGCCCGCACCTGGAACGCCGAGCCTGACACCATTACCTGGTACGACCTGCAGAACAGCCTGACGGTCTGGAACGTCACCGGCCCGGGCCAGCCCACCGAGGGCACCACCACCGGCCTGTACGATCTGGACAAGCTGAGGGTGTATGATAAGTACGCCATGTTCCTGCACGGCAACAACGGCCTGAGCCGGGTGGAGGGCAGCGGCACCGGTAAGATTCTGGTCATCAAGGACAGCTATGCCAACAGCTTTGTGCCCTACCTGACAGCCAACTATGCGGCCATCGACGTGGTGGATTTCCGCAACTATAACTATGGGCTGGACCAGCTCATTGCGGCCAACGACTACGACCAGATCCTTGTGCTGTACAGCTATGCCAGCTTTACCACCGATCCGTATCTCTACCGTGCGGGCGTGGCAGGCTGAGTGGAAAATTATTGCAGTGTTTTTCACCAAACTTTCGTTTGTTTTTTCATGCGACTTTCCGATTTTTGATGGTTTTTCACAAAATCCATTGCATGAAACTGTGTCATGTAGTAATATAAGGCTGGAAACCGGATGGTAAATTGGGAAAGAAGACCATCGGTTCAAGCTGCTCAAAAAAGGAGTATGAGACCTATGAACAAGAACATGAATCTGCCTGCTGAATACGCAGTGCTTTCCGAAGAAGAGATGACCTATACCCAGGGCGGTTCCGATATTGGCGGCTTTGCATCCACTGCCGCTACGGTCGTGGGTGCTGTGGTGCTGGGTGCCAGCTATATCTGGGGCATTTCCGCTTCCAAGGACTGGCTGAACAAGAAGAGCAACCGTGAGGGCAACCTCTTCACCGTTCTGGGCCGTGCCGCAGATGCTATCGGCGAGGATATGTCCAAGTCCGCAGCCAACTTTGTCCGGGATGCCGTTTCCAGCACCATGGTGGTGGCTCTGGCTCCCCTGAGCGCTGTTCTGCTGATCCTGTAAGCCAGGATAGTGGAATACCGGGTCTGTTTTCTGTAACCTGCGGTGTACGATGCACCGTGCAATAAATGCTTTTGTAAAGGAGTATTATTATGGAAAAGAAGCTCATGCTGCCCGCGAACTACAACGTGATGAACGAAGAAGAAATGACCTATACCAGCGGCGGCGACGGTTTTACCGCTCCGTTTGCTGTGGGTTGGACGATTGGCGCAGTCATTTCTGTTGCAAACCTGATCTGGGGTCTGGATCAGACCCGTACCTGGATCAAGAACAACAAGAAGAACGGCGAGAATATCACCGATCTGGCAGCAAAGGGCATCAATGCCGCTGCCGATTACATGGGTAAGTCCATCGGCAATGCGATCGTTGGCGTTTACACCGCTCTGAACCTGACCGGCTGGTGGCCCGTTACCGCGATCGCCTGGGTCACGGCCTGATCGTTCTGACCAGACAGCCCGGAGAACTCCAAAGAACAATACAGGGCGGCGGCTCTCCCCCAAGCGGGCGGGCCGCCGCCTTTTTTGTTCACAAATTGTCTCTGGAAATATCCTGTCGGTTGGGGTATACTAGAGCCATAAGTAAGAATCACTCCTTCTTTTGAGGGAACTGACCGCCCCCGCAGAGGGTGCGGATAAAAAATGGAGGAAACCGATATGGCTGTTGTTACCATTACCAAAGAAAATTTTGAAGCCGAGGTGCTGCACAGCACAAAGCCTGTTCTGCTGGACTTCTGGGCCACCTGGTGCGGCCCCTGCCGGATGCTGAGCCCCATCGTGGACGAGGTGGCCGAGGAGCGCACCGATGTCAAGGTGGGCAAGGTCAATGTGGATGAACAGCCCGAGCTGGCCTCCCAGTTCGGCGTGATGAGCATCCCCACACTGCTGGTGTTCCGCGACGGCAAGCTGGTCAATCAGGCTGTGGGTGCCCGCCCCAAGGCCGGTGTGCTGGCGCTGCTGGGCTAAAAGAAAAAAATCAAGCTGTATGGCCGCTGCCTGTTTTCCAATGGGCGGCGGCCTTTTTGCACTTGACAATATGGCATATCTGCCATATACTGAAAGGGGAAAAGTGTAGGGGGGATTTTGAAATGGGACCGTTCGTGGTGGAATTTTATGAAACAAGAGATGGCCAGCGCCCTGCGGAAGATTTTTTGGATGAACTGGATATCAAAATGCGGAGCAAGCTGGTAATGACCCTGAAGGTTTTACAGGAACAGGGAAACCGTCTGAGGGAGCCATACAGCAAGCATCTGGATGATGGGATTTTTGAGATCCGCGGAAAAGTTGGAACGGATATTTCGCGGGTCATGTATTTCTTCTATTATGGGGGAAGGATCATTCTGACGAGCGGCTTTATCAAAAAGACCCAGAAAACACCCAAGAGTGAAATTGAACGGGCAAAACAGTATCGGAAAGATTTTTTGGAAAGAGAGGGAGAATCAGATGAAAACACTGGATCTGTATTTGAATGAACAGCTGAAAAATGAGGAGTTCCGCAAGGAGTGGGAAGAGAACCAGCCGGAAATGGATATCATCCGGGCGATGGCAGATGCACGCATTTCTCAGAACCTAACCCAGAAGGAGCTGGCCGAACGCACCGGCATCAATCAGGCGGATATCAGCAAGCTGGAAAATGGAACACGCAACCCATCTTTGAAGCTGCTGAAGCGTCTGGCAGACGGAATGGGAATGGACCTGAAGCTTGTGTTTACGCCCAAAGAACCGCAGAATCTGAAACTTGCAAAATAAGAAAGATGCCGGGCCGGTTTCCAATGCAGGAGACTGGCCCGGCCTTTTTGCATCCCCGGTTTTCGCTCTCCATCATCTGTTTTGGCGCTGGGGTGAAATGATTTCGCCTTTCTGTACAAACGCACAGAAAAACGGTAAGATAGGGCTGAAAAGCTGTTACTTTCATGCTTTACAACTTTATCTTGATAAAGTAAAATAAACAAAAGAAGTGGGAAATACGCAGAGAGGGAACGAGGAGATCGGGATGGAATTCAGTCTGGACAGTTTGCAGCCCAAGGAGCGGGCCTCCTTTGCGCTGCGGGCGCTGTATGAGGCGGCGGGCTGCCGCAAATATCACATGGGCCGCTTTGAGGAATACGGGCTTTATCAGGAGAACCGGAGCTTTTTGTCCTCGGAGCAGGTCATCACCTTCACCGATCTGGATGGCCGTCTGCTGGCGCTCAAGCCGGACGTGACCCTGTCTATCGCCAAGACGGCCCAGCCCGCCCCCGGCGAGACCCTGCGGTATTACTACCATGAGAACGTCTACCGCCCCTCGGCAGAGAGCCACACCTTCCAGGAGATCTCCCAGATGGGCCTTGAGATGCTGGGCGCGGTGGGGGAAGCACAGGTGCAGCAGGCGGTCCGGCTGGCAGCGCAGAGCCTGGCCCAGCTGGGGGCCGCGTGGGTGCTGGAAGTCAGCCACATGGGCTATCTGTTCGGCCTGTTCGACGCACTGGGCGTGCCGGAGAATGCCCGCCCCGGCCTGCTGGAAAAGCTGCGGGAAAAGAATGCGCACGAGCTGCGCCGCGCCGCGCAGGCCGCCGGGCTGGATGCCGCCGGGGCCGCTGCCCTGACCGGCCTGCTGGAGCTTTCCGGCAGCTGCGAGGAAACGCTGGCAAAGGCAGAGAGTGCCTGCCGCAACGACCGGATGTGCGCCGCCGCCGCTGAGCTGCGGGCACTGGCCAAAACGCTGGAGGCTTCCGGCGGGGCGGTCCGCCTTGACCTGAGCCTTGCCGGTGAGATGGAATACTACAACGGACTGGTCTTTCAGGGCTACCTGCAGGGCCTGCCGCGGCCCCTGCTCAAGGGCGGCCGCTACGACCTGCTGATGCAGAAGTTCACCCCCGGGGCCGGGGCCATCGGCTTTGCGGTCTATCTGGACGAGCTTGACCGCCTGAGCGCCCCCACCCCGCCGGTGCAGAGGAACAGCACGGGCCGGGTCATGCTGAATATGGCCCTGCCCAAGGGCCGTCTGGGTGACAGGATGTATGACCTGCTGGCCCGCATCGGCTACGGCTGCACCGAGGACTACAACGCCACCCGAAAGCTGGTGGTGGAGAACCCTGCAGCGGGCATCCGATACTTCCTTGTCAAGCCCAGCGATGTGGCCATCTACGTTGAACACGGCGCGGCAGATGTGGGCATCGTGGGCAAGGATATCCTCACCGAAGCCTCTGCCGATGTCTACGAGCTGCTGGATACCGGCCTTGGCAGGTGCCGGATGTGCGTGGCTGCCCCGGCAGATTACAAGGATGACCCCAGCCGCCCGGTGCGGGTGGCGACCAAATTCGTCAACATTGCAAAGAGCTACTATGCGTCCATCGGGCGGGATATCGATATCATCAAGCTGAACGGCTCCATTGAGCTGGCCCCTATTCTGGGCCTTTCCGATGTCATTGTGGATATCGTGGAGACCGGCACCACCCTGCGGGAGAACGGCCTGCGGGTGGTCACCGAGTTCATGCCCATCTCGGCCCGGTTCATTGCCAATAAGGCCAGCTACCAGTTCAAGCACAACGAGATGGATGCCATGCTGGAAGCGCTGCGCAAGACCTTGCAGGAGGAAACAAAATGATCAAGCTGTATAATTTTGATGAGCTCAGGCCCGAGGAGATCCTGAACCGGGACATCCGCGCGGAGAAAAACGTGGAGGATGTGGTGGACGGCATCATTGCCGAGGTCCGCGCCCGGGGCGATGAGGCGCTGAAGGAGTACGCGCTGAAATTTGACGGGGCAAAGATCGACGACCTGCAGGTGACGCAGGCGGAGATCGATGAGGCCTTTGCCAATATGGATCCCTATTTCCTTGAGACCCTGCGGGAGGCTGCCGCCAACATTGAGAGCTTCCACCGCCAGCAGGTGCACAAGAACTTTGTGATCAACGAGAAGCCCGGCATCGTGCTGGGCCAGAAATATACCCCCATTGAGAAGGCGGGCGTATATGTGCCCGGCGGCACGGCGGCCTATCCCTCCACTGTGCTGATGGATGTCATCCCGGCCAAGGTCGCGGGCGTGTCAGAGATCGTGATGACCACCCCCGCCGGAAAGGACGGCAGGGTGAATCCGGTCATCCTTGCCGCCGCCGCCACCGCCGGTGTGACCAAGATCTTCAAGACCGGCGGTGCACAGGCCGTGGCCGCGCTGGCCTACGGCACCCAGACCATCCCGGCGGTGGACAAGATCGTCGGCCCCGGCAACATCTACGTTGCCACCGCCAAGCGGAAGGTGTTCGGCAAGGTGGGCATTGATATGATCGCCGGCCCCAGCGAGATCCTGGTGCTGGCCGACGGCGGCTGCAACCCCGCCTGGGTGGCGGCAGATCTGCTGAGCCAGGCCGAGCACGACAAGCTGGCCAGTCCTGTTCTTGTCACCGACAGTCCGGCGCTGGCCAGGGCCGTGCAGGCAGAGCTGGAGGTGCAGATCCCCCAGCTGCCCCGTGCCGCCATTGCCCGCGCCAGCGTGGACGACAACGGAAAGATCATCGTCTGTACCGACCTGCACAAGGCCATTGAGGCCTGCAACATCATTGCGCCGGAGCATCTGGAGGTCTGCGTGGAGGACCCCTTCGGGGTGCTGAACGAGATCAAAAACGCGGGCAGCATCTTTCTGGGCCGCAATGTGCCCGAGGCCCTGGGCGATTACTTTGCAGGCCCCAACCACACCCTGCCCACCAGCGGCACGGCCCGCTTCTCCAGCCCGCTGGGTGTGGACGACTTTGTGAAGAAGTCCAGCTTTCTCTACTACACCCGCGAGGCGCTGGGCGAGGTGGCACCCCGCATTGCCGATTTTGCCGAGCGCGAGGGCCTGCACGCCCATGCGAAGAGTGTGACGATAAGATATGAAGAGGACTAAAGGTGGCTCGCCCTCTCCGTCATTGCTTTGCAATGCCACCTCTCCCAAAGGGAGAGGCTTTGGCAATTTCCCGCAAGGTTACGGAAAACCGCCAGAGGCTCCCCCTTTGGGGGAGCTGGCGCGAAGCGCCTGAGAGGGCGAGGACGCTGACAGTGAGGAAATTGCTATGAGTAAATATCTCTCTCCGAAACTTGAAACAGTCACCCCCTATACTCCGGGGGAGCAGCCGCAGGACCAGCAATACATCAAGCTGAACACCAACGAAAGCCCCTATCTGCCCAGCCCGGCGGTGGTGGCGGCGGTGAGCGAGCATGAGGTGGAAAAGCTCCGTCTCTACTCCGACCCCGCCTGCACCGACTTGCTGAAAACGGCGGCGGCGCACTTTGGCCTGCAGCCGGATCAGATCATGCCCGGCAACGGCAGTGACGAGAACCTCTTTTTCGCCCTGCGGGCCTTCTGCGATGAGACCCACCCGCTGGCCTATGCCGACATCACCTACGGCTGTTACAGCGTCTGGTGCGGGCTGATGCACATTCCCAGCCATATCATCCCGCTGAAGGAGGATTTCACCCTTGACCCCGCCGATTACTACGGCCTGAACGAGACCATCGTCATCGCCAACCCCAACGCCCCCACCGGCTTGGCCCTGCCCCGCAGTGCCATCGAGGGCATCCTGAAAGCGAACCCTGACAATGTGGTCATTGTGGATGAGGCCTATGTGGACTTTGGCGGCGAGAGCTGCGTGCCGCTCATTGACCGGTACGACAACCTGCTGGTGGTGCAGACCTTCTCGAAATCCCGCCAGCTGGCCGGAGCACGGCTGGGCCTTGCCATGGGCAGCGCCAGCCTCATCGCGGACCTGAACCGGGTCAAGTTCAGCCTGAACCCCTACAACATCAACCGCCTGACCTTGAAGGCAGGGCAGGCCGCGCTGGAAGATACCGTTTATTTTGAAAAGACCCGTGCCGCCATCGTGGACACCCGCGCATGGACAAAAGAGCAGCTGGAAACCCGGGGCTTTGCGGTGCTGGACAGCCGCTCCAACTTCCTGTTTGCCTCTACCCAAAAGAAAAACGGCGGCGAATTGTACCGGAAGTTGAAGGAAAAGGGCGTTCTGGTGCGCCACTTTGATGCCCCGCGCATTGAAAACTGGCTGCGCATCACGATCGGCACGCCGGAGCAGATGCAGATCTTCCTGAACACCCTTGACAAAATAATGGAGGAATGACCTATGCGGGAAGTGACACTGGAACGCAACACCAACGAGACCCAGATCGAGCTGACCCTGAATCTGGACGGTGCGGGACGCTATGAGGTGGACACCGGCTGTGGGTTCCTGAACCACATGCTGGAGCTGTTTGCCCGCCATGGCCGGTTTGACCTGGTGCTCACCTGCCACGGGGATGTGGAGGTGGATTACCACCACACGGCTGAGGATATCGGCATTGCACTGGGGCAGGCCTTTGCCCGGGCGCTGGGCGAGATGCGGGGCATCCAGCGGTATGGCAGCTTCTACCTGCCCATGGATGAGGCGCTGGTGCTCTGCGCGGTAGACCTTTCGGGCCGGTGCACCCTGAACTGGGATGTCCACTGCAAGACCGAAAAGGTGGGCGATTTCGATGTGGAATGCGCCTCGGAGTTCTGGCTGGGCTTTGCCCGCAATGTGCCCGCTACGCTCCACTTTGTACAATTTGCAGGAGAAAATACCCACCACATTCTCGAAGCCTGCTTCAAGGGGGCAGGCCACGCGCTGGCTGCGGCAGTCGCCATTGATGCCGCCCACCGGGACGAGATCCCCTCCACGAAAGGACTGCTGGTATGATCGCGATCATCGATTACGGCGTGGGCAACCTGTTCAGCCTGCGCTCCAGCCTGACGCATCTGGGGCTGGAGGCCGTTGTGACCGCCGATGCACAGACCATCCGCAAGGCTGACCGGCTCATCCTGCCGGGGGTGGGGGCCTTTGGCGATGCCATGGACAAGCTCTCGGCCACCGGTCTGGTGCCGGTCATCCGGGAGCAGGCGGCGCAAAAGCCCCTGTTGGGCATCTGCCTGGGAATGCAGCTGCTCTTTGAAAAAAGCTATGAGTACGGTGAGCATGGGGGCCTGGGCTTTGTCAAAGGTGAGGTCTGCCCGCTGGAACCTGACCTGAAAGACAAAACCCTCAAGGTGCCGCAGATCGGCTGGAACGTCCTGCACATCGTACGGGATGACCCGCTTTTCCGATACATCCGTGATGGTGAGTATGTCTATTACGTCCACAGCTACTACGGCAAAAATTGTACCGAGAGTACACTTGCTGTCAGCGATTACTCCATCCCCGTGACCGGCGTGGTCAGGGCGGGCAGGGTGTACGGCACCCAGTTCCACCCCGAAAAGAGCGGGGAGACGGGGCTGCGGATCTTGAAGGCGTTTGCAGAATTGTAAACTGGCTCGCCCTCTCAGTCAAGGCCTGACGGCTTTGCGAAGCAAAGACGGAGAGGGTAAGACCGCTAAAGGAGAAACTATGAATCTATTCCCAGCCATTGACCTGCAAGGCGACAAAGTTGTCCGCCTGACGCAGGGAGATTATGACCGTATGACTGTTTACGGGGACGACCCCTGCGCACAGGCCCGGCAGTTTGTGGAGGCCGGGGCCAGGTATCTCCACGTTGTGGATCTGGACGGTGCAAAGGACGGCACCCTTTCCAACTACGGATCCATTGCCGCGCTGGCAAAGCAGGGCGGCTTGTACATCGAGGTGGGCGGCGGCATCCGCACGGAGGAGCGCATTGAAAAATACCTTTCTCTGGGCGTGAATCGCTGCATCCTGGGCAGTGTGGCCGTGACGGATTTTGATTTCACGGCCCGGATGCTGAAACGCTACGGCGAACGGATCGCCGTGGGAGTGGATGCCAAAGATGGATTTGTTGCCATCCACGGGTGGAAGGAGGTCAGCGCCGAAAAGGGCGTGGACTTCTGCAGGCGACTGGCAAATGCGGGGTGCACGGCCATCATCTACACCGACATTGCCTGTGATGGTGCCATGAAGGGCACGAATCTGGCGCTGTACCGCCAGCTGGCGGCAGAGGTGCCGGGCGTGGCCTTCACGGCCAGCGGCGGCATCTCGTCGGAGGCCGAGCTGCTGGAACTGAAAAAGATGGGCACCGCTGCCGCGATCCTGGGCAAGAGCCTGTATACCGGGGCGCTGGATCTGAAACGTTGTGTAGAACTGGTGCAGAATTAAACGAAGGGGAACGAAAATGATCACAAAACGCATCATTCCCTGTCTGGATGTCCGGAATGGCCGGGTGGTCAAGGGCACGAATTTTGAGGGCATCCGGGACGTGGCCGACCCGGTGGAGATGGCCCGGATGTACAACGCCGCCGGTGCCGACGAGCTGGTGTTCTACGATATCACCGCCAGCTTTGAGGGCCGTGCTCTGTTCACCGATATCCTGACCCGGGTGGCCAGTGAGATATTCATCCCGCTGACCGTAGGCGGCGGCATCAACACGCTGGAGGATTTTGACCGGGTGCTGAAATGCGGTGCCGATAAGGTCAGCGTCAACTCGGGCGCTCTGCGGGACCCCGACCTCATCCCGGCGGCGGCCCGGAAATACGGCGATCAGTGCGTGGTGCTCTCGGCGGACGTGAAGCGGGTGAACGGCCAGTTCCGGGTGTTCGCCAAGGGTGGGCGCGAGGATACCGGTCGGGACGCGCTGGAATGGATCAGCTGGTGCGCGGCGCATGGCGCGGGGGAGATCTGCCTGAACAGCATTGACACCGATGGTGTCCGCACCGGCTTCGATCTCGAGATGCTGGACGCGGTCGCTGCCCGGGTGAATGTGCCCATCATCGCCAGCGGCGGCGCGGGCAAAAAGGAAGATTTCCTTGAGCTGTTCCACCACAAGGGCATCGACGCGGGCCTTGCGGCGGGCATTTTCCACCAGAAACTGCTGACCATCCACGACCTGAAAACCTATCTGAATGAAAATGGTGTCGAAATGCGGCTGTAAGCTCTTGCGTTTCGGGCAACTTTAGGATAAACTGTAAGTATCCCCTTTGGGGAGGGAGTATTGACCATGGAACTGAAATTTGATGAAAAGGGCCTCATTCCTGCCATCGTGCAGGATCACTACACCAAAGAGGTGCTCACCCTTGCCTACATGAACGCCGAGACGCTGGCACTGACCATTGCCGAGGGGCGTACGGTGTTCTGGAGCCGGAGCCGTCAGGAGATCTGGCGCAAGGGCGATACCAGCGGCAATGTCCAGTATGTGGTGTCCATCACTGCAGACTGCGACAAGGACGCACTGGTGGTGGAGGTGGTCAAGGACGGCCCTGCCTGCCATACCGGTGCCGAGAGCTGCTTCTTCAATGAAGTGTATGTCTCGCCGGAGCTCAAGCAGTTCAGCTGGCAGGGGCTTTACGAACTCATCCAGGGCCGCAGGGATCGTCCCCAGGAAGGCAGCTACACCACCTACCTGTTCGAGAAGGGCAAGGAGAAGATCCTGAAAAAGGTGGGCGAGGAGTGCACCGAGGTCATCATTGCGGGAGAAAAAGAGGACAAGGCCGAGACCATCTATGAGATCAGCGACCTGGCATACCATGTGCTGGTGCTGATGGTGCAGGCAGGCATCACGGTGGAAGAGATCACCCGTGAGCTGGAAAAACGACACGTCATTGACCACAAGGTCAAACAGGAAAGGATGCAGTGATTTAGTTATGGCAGATTATAAGAAGTCCAGTGTTCATTGCCACTCGACGATGTGCGATGGCAGAAATACCTTGCAGGAAATGGCCAGTGCCGCCTGTGCACAGGGCCTGACGACCCTGGGCTTCTCCGGTCATAGCTATACGCAGCGGGACCGCGAGTACTGCATGAGCCCCAGCCGCACCGCCCAGTACAAGGCCACCATTGCAAAGCTCAAGGCAGAGTATAAGGGCAAGGTGGACATCCTCTGCGGCATCGAGTGGGACAGCCTGAGCGAGGACAAGCCCGAGAACTACGATTACTGGATCGGTGCGGCCCATCACCTGTACGGCAAGAACACCGGCAAGTACTACGAGATCGACTTCCGCCCGCAGGATCTGCACGACTGCATCTTTGATGATTTCGACGGTGACCCGCTGGCCGCGGTGGAGGCCTACTTTGCAGAGGTGGAGAAGGTTGCCGCCAAGGGACCGGACATTCTGGCCCACATCGACCTCATCAAGAAGCTGAACGGCGAGGGTGAGTTCTTTGATGAAGAGGCTCCCCGCTACCGGGCCGCTGCCCTCAAAGCCCTGAGCGCTGCCAAAGAGCACAACTGCCTGCTGGAAGTGAACACCGGCGGCGTTTACCGCGGCTACCGCAAGGACTTCTACCCCAGTGCATGGATGCTGGAGGAGTGGAACAAGATGGGCGGCAAGGTCATCATCACCTCCGACTCCCACGATGTTTCCAGCCTGACCTTCGGCTTTGAGGAAGCCGCAGCCGCCATCAAGGCAACTGGTTTCACCAGCGTGGAGGTGCTGACCGGCCACGGCTTTGAGACCCAGGAGCTGTAAAAGAAAAATAAAGCACAACCCTCTCCGTTTTTGCTGTGCAATGCCGGGGAGGGTTGTTTTCCGTAAACTGTGAGGAACCTTATGACCCAAACTGCGAAAAAATCCCCCTTCAGCATGAATGTGGACCTGATGCACGGGCCCATTTTCAAAAACCTGCTGCTGTTCATGCTGCCCATCTTCATCTCCAGCCTGTTCCAGCAGCTCTATAACACCGTGGACACCATGATCGTGGGCAATGTGCTGGGCGATACCGCCCTTGCCGCCATTGGCTCCTGCGGCTCGATCTACGAGCTTCTGGTCGGTTTTGGCCTCGGTATCGGCAACGGCCTTGCAATCGTTGCAGCGCGCTCCTACGGGGCGCAGGATCACGATCTGCTCAAAAAGACCGTGGCAGGCTCACTGGTCATCGGTCTGGTGGCTTCCCTCTGCATTACGCTGGCGGGTGTGCTGGGCCTGCACCCGCTGCTCCTCATGCTGGACACCCCGGCGGAGATCCTGGACGATGCGTACCGCTACATTTTGACCATCGATCTGGGCGTGCTGGTCATGTTCGCCTATAACCTCTGCGCGGGCTTGCTGCGCGCCATTGGCAACAGCGTGATGCCGCTGGTGTTCCTGCTCATCTCCTCGGGCCTGAATGTGGTGCTGGATCTCCTGTTCATTGCAAGAATGGGCATGGGGGTGCAGGGGGCGGCTGTGGCTACGGTCATCTCGCAGGGCGTTTCGGTGGTGCTCTGCATCCTGTACATCTTCCTCAGAGTGAAGATCCTGCTTCCGGAAAAACAGCATTTCAGGGTGGGCAGTCACCTTTACTGGGAGTTGTTCAGCCAGAGCATCTCCATGGGCCTGATGAGCAGCATCGTCTCGGCTGGCTCGGTGGTGCTGCAGTACGGCATCAATGGGCTGGGTACGCTGGTCATCGCCGGTCACACCGCCGCCAGGAAGCTGTTCTCCTTTACCACCATGCCGGTCATGGCCATGGCATCGGCATGCTCCACGTTTGTTTCCCAGAACCGCGGCGCAAACCAGCCGGAGCGTGTCCGCAAGGGCATGAAGGAGATCGCCCTGTACAGCGTGGCAGTGGCCGTGCTGGCGATCTTTCTGATGCAGCTGGGCGCAGAGTGGATGGTGCGGCTCATCTCCGGCTCCAGCGAGCCTGTGGTTCTGGAAAACGGCGCACGGTATCTGCTCTGGAACGCGCCCTTCTACTCGGTGCTGGGTGTTCTGCTGGCCACCCGCTATGCCCTGCAGAGCCTGGGGCAGAAGGTCCTGCCCCTCTTCTCCAGTGTCATCGAGCTGGTGGGCAAGGTGGTATTCGTGCTCTTCTTCATTCCGAAGTTTGCCTATAACGCCGTCATCCTCTGTGAGCCCATCATCTGGTGCTTCATGGCGGCGTACCTCGTGCTGGTCTATCTGCACGACCCGTTTGTGTTCCCGAAAAAAACAGAATAAGGAAAAGACCCGGCTGCCGATGACAGCCGGGTCTTTGTGTCTGCAGGAAGTGGATGAAACGGATCGGGCAAGGGGGCTTACAGCGCCGAATAGCCGAAGCTGTTGACCAGTGCATCGATATGCTGGCCCGCCTTGCACATGGGGCACTCGCGGGAATCGAAGCTGGCGTAATCGGGCAGGTTGGAGGGGTCAAAAATAGAGGTGACCGGGATGCCCAGGCACTCGGTGGCGGTGGCGAAGATGGCGCTCAGGCCTGCCACAGTGCCGCCGTAGTAGTTGATCGCCTCGATCGCAGCCTGCACGGTGTAGCCGGTGGTGATGGAAGCGGCCAGGATCAGCACATGCTTGCCCTTGACCATGGGGGCCAGATTGTCGCGCAGGATGATCTGGCTGCCGGTGGTGTACTCCGGGGTGATGACATAGATGGTCTGGTGGGCATTCATGTTGGCAAAGCCGTCCTTGGTCAGCTCGTTGGCAAGGCAGGTGCCGATGACCTGTGTACCGTCCAGGCAGAGAACGGTATCCACGATGGTGTTGTGCTGGTAGGCAGCCACCAGCTCTTTTGCCACGGCCTTTGCCTCGGAAAGGCGGGACTTCTGGGTGGTGACATCGATATAGTAATTGATGTGGCTGTGGCTGGTTGCGAAATGGCCCTTTGCCACACGCAGGAACAGATTGCTCTTGTTGGTGGGAAGCTTTACCATGTTGATCATAACTGCAACACTCCTGTTCTGTCAAACTACGGCCCATTGGCCTTTTTCAGGCGGAAACACAAACAGCGCGGCGGCCCCTGCCGCTGCGCTCCCCTTCTTTTCCATGAACCTATGGTATCAGAAAATGCAGGTGTGCACAAGATACAGAATTGCTGAAAATTTAAAGAAAAATTGAGATACTTTGCCAATGCGACGGCGCAAAAAAAGCCGCCCGGCAGCGCCGGACGGCTCAGAATGCAGTGAAAAGGGGACATTACTCCACGGTAACGAACTTCCAGTTTACAGAATACTCTGCGTAAACGGGATCGGGTGTATAGGTCAGGAGCACGACATCGCCCTTGGCCAGCGAAGGCAGATCGGAGACGGTGACATTGCCGGAGACGGAAGAACCCTTCTTCAGGTTGGTCTCACGCAGGGAGTTATCAACAACCAGATCGGTGCCGATGTACTTCTTCACGGTCTTGCCATCCGCACTGGTGAACGTGACTTTGAAGTTGCCGGGATTGACGGGTAGCGCATTGGTGCGGCCATTGGTGATCTTCAGGGGGAAGACAAAGCTGGTAGCGCCCACCTTGGGAGCATCCAGAACGAACTTCTTGTCCTTATCAGAATAAGTGCCCAGATCGGTCTGGATCTGCAGAATGGTCAGAGTGCCGGCACCATCACGAACCAGATTGTAGCTGTCGCCCGTGGACTCACAACCGGTAAAGAGGCTTGCACCCGCAACGGCCACAGCTGCAACAGCGGAGTATTTCAGGAAAGAGCGGCGAGAAAATGCTAACGACATAATCGTTCCTCCTTATAATGTGCAAAACGCACGAAATGCCAAAAGGCTCTGCCTATACAATAGGCGAAACGGGGGCGAATGTCAATGGTTTTCACAAATCTTTTGTGAAAATTTCCCACCGCCGCCGTGCAAATCATACGAAATTTCGTCCTGATCGATCAGGCTTTGGTCAGGTCAGAGGCGTTGATGGTAAAGTTCAGGGTCTTGCCGGAAACAAAGGTCGGGGTGTAGGTCACGCCGATCTGCTGCCAGGTGGTGGGCACCATGCAGACCAGCTCAATGTAGCCTGCACCCTGCGGGGGAATGGCAGAGGCCGTGGTAAAGCTCTCGGTGGTGCTGTCGTACAGCTGGACATAAGCGCCGCCCTCGGCTGCCTGACCGTCGCAGGTGAAGGAGAAGTCGGTGGTGGAAGCGGACAGAGCGTGGAAGTAACCGGCAGTGTTGGCAGCGATCTGCTCCGGGGTATCCAGAGGATAGGCCTCGCCGATCTCCTGAATGTTCTGTGCGCCGATGGCAAAGGTGTCGCGGCTGGAACGGTTTGCAGAGGTGATCAGCATGGCAATGTACTCATAGCCCTCGGCATCGGGGGCACTTGCCAGAGTAAAGACGCTGGTCAGCTGGACCGCCAGATTGTTCCAGTTGCTGATCTTATCGCCGACCTTGACCTCGATGGAAGAGTTATCGCCGGCCTGGCAGCCGCCCAGCACAGCAGCAGCGCCCAGAGCAGCGGCAGAAGCACCGGTGACCTTGAGGAAGGTGCGGCGGGAAATCTTGTTCGACATAAAGCTTGCCTCCTTAATCAATGGCAGAAATCTTTTTCTTCGCTGATTCGTTTATAGCATTTTTTACCGGAAATTGCAAGGCCCTGGGCACAGAATTAACAGGAGTTTCACACAGAAGCTCACTGGTTGGGGTCCAGGCCGCGCACATGGGTCTCGCTGGTCTTGACCAGATTCAGCAGGCTGGGGGTGTACAGCGGGTATTCCCGGGTCAGGCTCTCGGTGGTCATGGCAAGGCAGGAGGGGTCTTTCACGCCCTCGGCACCGTTCAGGTCCTCACCGGCCAGCAGGTCCTCCACATTGCTCTCGCTCATCCGCATCACGGCATCGGAGTAGCCGGGCCAGCGGCGGGCCTCCACGCTGAACAGGCTCTGGGCGTTGTGGGGTTCGGCGGAATAGAGCAGGCGGAACATCTTGGCCACGGCCATCATCAGGTAGGTGCTGACCTCGGTGGTCAGGGCCTTGCTGTGGCACTCGGCGATCTTGGCATACAGCACGTTCAGGCTGTTGGAGATCAGCTTTTTGTTCATGGTGGGCAGAACGCTGCCATGGTAGACGTTGTCCTTCATCTTATCGGGGTTGGGCAGGTCATCGGCGTTCAGCATCATGCCGTTGCGCTCAGCCGAGCGGCCCAGCAGGTAATCGCAGGACACATTATAGTAATCCGCTACCCGGACAACAAAGTCCAGACCGCACTCGCGGATGCCCTTTTCGTAGTGGGAGAGCAGTGCCTGGGACACCCCAAGGTCCTCCGCGGCCTGCTTCTGGGTGATGCCGCGCTCCTTGCGCAGCAGCTTGATGATACGGTTGAATTCCATGATTTTGGACTCCTCAGTAGTGGAAATTGAACTTCTTTGAGTTTTGGTTTACAACATGTTGATTATACACAGTGGAAAACAAAAAGTAAAGTAAGAAAAGTGACGGAAATTCTCGTCATTTTTCGTCATTTTTGTCAAAAGGCTTGCCCCGGATACCATATCTATGCTAAACTAAAGACAATCAACGCATATTTTGTGGCGCACGGCCCGGGCAGGATGCCCACTGCCGGTGCGAAATTTTACAGCAAAGAGGAACTCTTTGCCAGATAGAGGTGTTTTTCCATGAAAACGTTCAAACTTCATCTCATCCGCCACGGTATGACGGCAGGCAACCTGCAGGGCCTGTACATCGGCAGCGGTACGGACATCCCCCTGTGTGATGAGGGCCGCGCCCAGCTGAAGGAGCTGAAGGAGCGGTTCGAGTATCCGCAGGTGGACACGGTGTTCTCCTCCCCGCTGGTGCGCGCTGTGGAGACAGCGAACATTCTGTTCCCCAATGCAGGCCACCAGTTCACGGTGCACGACCTGCGGGAAGCGGGCTTCGGCGTGTTTGAGAACCGCCCCGTGAAGGATCTGGTCAAGGAAGAGGATTTCAAGAAGTGGATCACCCCCGGCTCCGGCTTTGTGCCCGAGGGAGCAGAGCCCACCGAGCAGTTCCACGCCCGCTGCGCCGAGACCCTGCTCAAGCTGTTTGAGTATATGATCCGGATGGATGTGACCGAGGCTGCCTGCGTGACCCACGGCGGCGTGATCATGAGTATGCTGAGCCAGCGCGCGCTGCCCTCCCGCCACCCGGAACAGTGGATGGCCGACCCCGGCTGCGGCTATACCGTCCAGACCGACGTGCAGCTCTGGATGCGCGACCGTCTGGTGGAGGCTATCGACATCGTGCCCTTTGGCTACGCCGATACCCTGCGCGGGCAGGCAGAAGCCGAGGAAAACGAGGCATTTGAGTAGGAATCTTTGCCGCGCCGCTCTGAAAATATCCAAAACACGTAAAATCGCGGAAGAACAGGTAAAATTCCGGGCAAATCTCTTGACAGAAAGCCAGGAATTTACTATTGTATAAAGAGAACTTATTTTCCCGTTAGGAGGAATCCCCGATGTCACAATCCCTGTCCCGCCGCTCGTTCCTGAAATATGCCGGTTCCGGCGCAGTCAGTCTGGCTGCTGCCCTGCTCACCGGTGTTTCGGGCGCGGCTCTGGCCCCCTGCTATGAGGGCGAACCTGCTCTGTTGGACGGCAAGGCGGCAGTGGAGCTGCTGGGCTATGCGCCTGCCCCGGAGCTGGACAGCACGCTGGTCTATCTGTCGGTGGAGAACCTCTCGGCCCGGCCGCTGGCTGTGGGGGCCAGCTACCTGCAGAGCCGCGGGCTGGACAGCAGGAATGCCCTGTACAGCCTGGGCACCGGCCTGACTGCCCTGTGTGACGGCAGACAGGTGCGGGTGGGCAGCTTTGCAGCTCCCCTCTACGGTGAGAATGCGGCAGATGCCTCTGCCTTTACCCTGAATCTTTCCGCAGGGCGGGGGGCGATGCTCCACTGCTTCTGCGAGACCCCTGCGGACTGGCAGACGCTGGAGCTGATCTATCAGCCTGACTTTGCCGCAGGCCAGACCGTCCATTTTGTGGTGCGCCGGGATGCCGATGAGGTCCATCTGGGCGCGGTGCCTGCCACCCTTGCCGAGGTGGGCAGCGTGGTCGATCTGTAAAAAGCATAGCGTAAAAAGAGACGGTTCTGCATTGGATTGCAGGACCGTCTCTTTTGCTTATAACAGGTTTTCCCCGGTGGAGTTCTGCACGGTGAGCTCCTGCCCGGTCAGGCTGGACACCAGCGCCAGATAGCTGCGGCCTGCCGTCAGGGTCAGGGGGCGGCCGTTGGAATCATACAGGAAGAAGGTGGTCTCGCTGCCCTGCGTCCAGGTGATGTTCCACAGGTGGCCCTCGTTGAGCCAGACACCGCCGCCCATGGTCAGGTCGTAATCCAGCGTCACACCATCGTCACGCAGGGTGGAGGCGCTGAACAGGATGAGCAGGTTATCGAAATCCGCCTGCTGATCGTTGTTGGCATCCAGCTGTGGTGTGCCGTTCGCATGGAGCATCCGGTAGGTCTTGGTGTCGGCATCGTAGGTGAAGCCGGTGGCGTTCTGTGCGTCAAACTGGACCCGGACGTTCATTGCGTCCGAAGCATCTGCGTCGGGCAGCTTGCCGCTTTCCTGCATGGGCAGCAGATTGGGCACGGAGAGGAGGGTTCCGCTCTCGCTGTCGGAGCTGCTGGAAGAGGTGTCTGTGACGCGGGATTCTGTCAGGGCCGGGGAGATGTTCAGGCTGCCCAGCACACCCGAAAGTGCTGCACCGCTGGTATGCCACAGCGGGACATTCTGCCAATTGGTCTCACAGGAAAAGGCATTGGTACCCACCTCCAGTGCGTCTACCGCGCGCAGAGAGTAGTAATCAAGGTAGTTCTGGTCAAACTGTCCGCCGCCCCGCTGCACCGGCAGTACCTGCTGGCCCACCAGCAGCCGCCAGTAAAGGTCCTGCCCGGCAGAAACAGGCCCGACCTGCGGCACAGCCCCCACGGCAGGGTAGACCAGGCAGAGCCTGGTGGCCTGCTGCTGTGCGGTCAGGGCTTCCAGCACCAGCGAGGCTGTGGAAAGCCCCCACTGAGTGGTGCTGGCGGCTGCGTTGTCAATGGTGATGGCGACCGGCCGCTGGCCCGGCCAGACAAGCTCCTGCCCGGTGAGCGGGTCAGTGGGACTTTCGGCGGGCTGGGAGCTGGGGCTGAGCGCACAGCCTGTCAGCAGTGCGGCGCTGAGCGCAAAACAGAGCAAAGCGCGCATCCAAAAGCGTTTCATCGGTTTCCCTCTTCTGCCCCGGAGGGCGGGTGATTTAGTAGCTGAAATTGCTCCACTCATCATTGTCCACCAGTGCCAGATAGGTCTTGCCCCGGTTCAGGGTCATCTCCTCGCCGGTTTCGGTGTAGAGCTTGAGCGGATGGGTGGGATGCGGCTTCTCCCAGCGGCCCACCTGCACGCCGCCCCGTGTGAAGAGGTACGCCTGCCCACCGGCCACATAGTTGACCGACTGGACATCGTGAGAATCGCCCGCATAGGCGGCGATATCGGCAAAGCAGACCACCACGTTGTCAAAGGTCAGCTGCTTGCCGGTCAGCTCGTCCACCGTGTTCTCATAGGCTTTTTTGGAGCGGTTGTACATTTCCAGCTTGTAGCTGCGGCCCCAGCTGTTGTAGCTCAGGCGGGTCCTGTAGCTCTCGGAGTGGGTGATGCTGATGGTTTTGGCCGCAGGAGCACCGGGAAGGTCATTGGAGGCCGCGGTGCGGTAGTCGGCAAAGTGGAAGAAAGGCGTTTCGTTGGCGTAGGTCAGGCCGATGCCGGCATTACCGGCTGCCTGTCTGATCTCCTTGCCGGAGGTGAACTCGGTGTGTTCATAGGCTACGTTGCGACCGCGGTTGTCACGGTGGGCAACGTGGGGGTGGACCGGCGTGTTGAAGTAACTCTTGCCGCCGATGTTCAGGCCGGAGTAATCGTATACATTGATGAACTGGGTGCAGAAAATGCTCTCGCCATCGTGGTAATAGAGGGCCTGATGGGGCATGAGCAGCTGCAGGAACTGGTCGCGGCCGGAGCGCAGCGGCCCGACCTCCGGGATGGTGTCTGCATCCCGGAACACGGCACACAGGCGGGTGATGCCGCCCTCCACCTTGCTCTCGATGAGCAGGTCTGCCGAGCCGATGCCGCGCTGGGGGCGTGCGTTCTGCTTTTCGGAATTGGCGATGTTGTTGACCATCACACCCACCATCCGGCCGGTGCTCTTGCGGGCTTCGCCGGTCAGAGGGTCAGCGTCGTAGGCAGGCAGAAGGCTGAACGCAGAGCTTGCGGCTTCGCTGGACGCTGCCGAGGAGGCGGCTGCTTCACCAGCTGCGGCCTCACCGGCTGCGACCACAGAGGATGCAGCGGCCTCAGAAGAAGTGGAAGAGGATGCCGCCGAGCCGCAGAACAGGCTCTTCATCCAGTCGGGCAGGTCACCGCCCAGAATGGCACTGCCGGGGCTTGCAGAGCAGCCGGTGAGCGCCAGCAGCGCCGCCGTCAGCCCGGAATAGCGAAGTACGGACCGTCGAGAAATTTTCATGGAAAAAGCCCTCCTATCGGATCGGCTTGCCCGGCGCGGAAGTGCGCCCGGCAGGTCGGTTGCAGTTTTGTAATGAACTGCTTTGATTGTACTGGTTCTTGCCCGGTTTGTAAAGGGGCAGTTCGTGGCAAAATCTGCCCGATGACGGCTTTGGGAAAGTTTTTTGTGCAGAAAGCTTGCTTTTTGCCCGGGAGTATGGTAATATTATTCGGCAGTATCGTGTTATACTGCGCTTTATAATGTATGCGCTCGTAGCTCAGCCGGTAGAGCATCTGACTTTTAATCAGAGGGCCAGGGATTCGAGTTCCCTCGAGCGCACCAAAGATAAACCCACGATTGGCCGTTGAAAATACGGTGTAAATCGTGGGCTTTTCTGTTTTACAAGGGGTGCGAAACAGCCAGAATGTGCCTTATTTGTGCCTTACTCCTGAAAAAATGCCTTGCTGTGTGCCTTACGCTGTGCCTTGCTTCTGATGCCCGGCGGTGTGGGCGGGGCGGTTCAGGCTGCGAGATTTGCAGGCGGTCTGGGTGCGGCTTGCTGTGTGTTGGGCAGTGTCCGCCGGGGGGCTTTCCCATCACAAGGACAGGTGCAGCATGTACCGGTCTGGCTACTGGTGCGTAGGCGGTCTGATCGTGGGCGTGGTGGTTGCTGCTCCCGGCGGGGCCTGTGGTCGGCTTCCAGTGCGGGCCCGCTCTTGTTGGGTGCGGGGCTGTGGTCGTGCTGGTGGTTCTCTCCTTGCCTGATCTGTGGCTGATCTCCCCGGCGGAATATAGATGCAGCGGGTAATGCGGGCGGCGGTCTGGCTGTGTGGTTCTTCCCAATCGTTTCCGCCGGGCGGTGTCCGGTTCCATCATGCAAAAGAAAAAGCCTGTCCGGCTTGATAGTCGGGCGGACTTTCGTGCTGTCTGGGGGCCTGATCGTATGGGGCTGCGGGTGCTGCACAGCTTCCAGCGTGGGCTGCTGGGTGTCTGATCTGGGCTGTGTGGGTGTGTGCTGCGTGTGTCCGGGATGCCGCCGGGCGGTCTGATGGTAGGTGTGCGGGTGGTGCTGGGCGTTCTGTTGCCGGTGCTGCGGCGGGGTGTGGTGCTGCTGATCTGTGCATGCTCTCCCCCGGCGGGGTGCATTGGCTGCGTGCATCAGAGCGCGGGCCGGGTGCGTGCTGCGGCGCTGCCAGAGCGGGGCGGCTATGTGGGTTTGGGATTCTTCCCAACAAGTCCTTGCAACGCAAGGGGCCGTGTATGTACAGGGCCATTGCTTGCAAGAGCAGCGTTTGTATAAACGTCTGCCCTGCTTGCAAGTGCTAGGCCCTCTGCAAGAGCACACGACTTTCCGTGAAAGTCTAGTGTGTTACACCTCGCCGCCGGGCGGGGTGTACGTTCTCGGTGTGCTCCCGGGTGTGTCCATCATCCAATTTGTCGGATGCCGTGGGCGGTCTGACTTTGCTCTGCCGGGACCGGGTCGCCCTGCTCAAAGTACCGGGCTAGGCTGTCCAGATTCACAAGCCAGCCGCGCCCGGCATTCACATACCGGACTTTGCCGGTCTTGCAAAGCCGCCGGATATAGTGGGGTGACAGTCCGTAAATTTCAGCGGCCTGTTTTACGGTGCCCATGTTCGGGTAGCGGATCGTATTGTTCAAGCAATGCACCTCTTTTCCTTCTGGTCGATGTGTGTCGCTCTCTGTGTGCCTGCATTAAACCATGGAGAGGGCTATATTTCAAGAGGGCCAAACGTGGGCGACGGTGCAGCGGGATGCAGCATTGATGAACGGGAATCTTTTCGGCTATTCGGTACAGCGTGGAATCTCTTTGCATCTGGTGCCATGGAGTGCCGTCCTGTGTCGTGGGGTGCCGTGGCTTGCATCAGATTTTCCCGGCGAGCTATGGACAGATGGGGCGGCGTTCAGCCGGGCCGAATGTTTGATGAAATTAAATCGTTTTTGTGATGAAAGATTCTTGTGTGTAAAATGTGGAAAGTTTCAGCTTGCAATTGTTCAATATGTCAAATAAAAGTACGCGGAAATATTTTTCTTTGCATAGGTGCATTCAGCAGGCAGAGGGGCGGGCTATGCGCGCGCAAATGAAACAGCTTCCGCAAGCCCGAAAAGTTCCATGGAAAAACAACTTGCGAATAGATCAGGGCAAAAGAATGTCACAGGCAAAAAGACAAGGCACACAGCCAGAAAACAGGACGGCGCATACTGTACCCGACATGATTACAAAACACCCGGCGGCAAGCAAGGGACAAAGCGTCATTACATAGTGACAATGCAGAGTATAGGCGGCTCTATTCAGCGGACTATACACACCACCCGGCGGAACAGATAAACCGGGGCAGCACATTCCAATTGGGGCGATATGCACAGCGGCGGCGGATGATTGCCACAGCCTGCCCGATCATATCCAGCGGCTAGGGGGCAACGGCTACAATGTGCGCATGAAAACCATTTCCGCAAGTGTTGAAACCCCGCCAGAAAAACAAACTTGCGAATACAGCAGAGCAAGGGCGCAGTACAAGCAAAAAAGCAAGGCGGGAAGCGAGAAAACAGGCGGGGCCTATCGCGCAAGAATGATAACAAAACCATGCAGAACCGGACGTTTGAGTGTAGCCATAGTGTAACGATATGAGTGCATTGTGCTATTTTGTGTCATTTTATTGATTTTCCACTCGGCGTAGCGGTTGCACTACGGGATGATCTTCCCCAAGGCGTTAAGGTACTGGGGCGCTCTTTTGAAAACTATGCGGGTCCAGAAGCGCGAAATAATTTTAGACGGCAGGGATTTTTTTCACTTCCGCAAAAAATGGCCGTGAAAAATCTGCCGGGGGTCAAAAAAGCCGCCTGCCCTTTATAGCTCAGAGGGGCGGCGGCTTTGGATGTCAATTACTTGAACAGCGGCCCAAGGTCATAAGGGCTGTAATCAGCAAGGACGTTGAAAGCGTCAGAAAATCCACAAGTCTGATTTGCATAGTCCCCATGGTATGCCTTCCAAGGGCTAGTTGCTGTAATTAACAGGGAGTTGGGCGAAACATCCAGCCCGGCGGCAATGCGATTCAGTGTATAAAGATGGATTTTCCCGGCGGCGCGTAATGGCTTAATTTCCGCTGGGTCAAAGCCTGTACGCTGTTGCAGTTCGGATAGTGTACAATCATGCTCACAAAGCTGCTGCAACAGGTTGAACGGGTCAACACGCAAGCGGGAACGCTGGTGGCCTTTTTTCTTTTTCATGGGATTCCTTTCTGGATGTTGTGAAAACCTATGCTTTGCCCTCTCTCCCCGATTGTGGTATACTATTGGGGGAGGATGGACACGCAAGTTGTTTTCCTTTGTTCCTACGGATGGGGCTTTCAAAGTAGCATGAGAGAAGCGGGGCAGCTTGTACCATGCGAAACGAAAGCCCTTTTTATTTTTGCGGGTGTGCGGCGCGCCAGTTGTTTGCGGCCTGGGTGAGCACTAAACGGCGATAAAATACGATTTTGCCCCCGCTTGCGCGTTCCTTTGCAACCATGTCACAGTATTCTCTTACTGCCCGGTTTCTGGATTCTTCCTGTGCAGCTTTCCGGGCAAGCAAAACATGATTTTCATAGACCCTGAACGAACAGCAATATGAGGCGACTTTCTGTTTCATGGTCAAAATTCCTTTCGTAACGGTCACAATGCGGCAAGTTCGGCTTTCAGGCGTTCCAATTCTTCCTGCTGATCTGCAAGAATGGCGTTGCGGATTCGGGTTTCCTGCTCTGTGCTGGGCTTCCAGTCAAACCCACGCACCTTTACTTCCTCAATGCTGTTCTTCTCGAGGATGGTCAAAAGCTGCTCGATCTTCTGGATTGTGGTGTAAAGGTCGGTTGCGTGTAAGAGTGTTTCTTTTGTCATAATGGTTCTTTCCTTTGGTTTTGTTTGTGCATAGACACACAGAATGATATTTTCATCGGGTGATTTATGTGCATCCAGCAGGCCAGGGCAAAATGCACTTTTATGCGGCCTGCCAGAGTTTGACCATGCTGCCGTCTGCGTTCAGCAACACCCGGCGGGCTTCATCGGTATCAAGGCGGCGGCACTCTACCACGCAGGACACCCGGCGGGCAGCGGCATAGGCTCGGGCGGTGCGCATGGCCTGCTCAAGTAAGGGCGTTTGGCCTAAAGTCTCGCCAGTGAGTGTATAGAGGGTGTAAATAAACATGGTGCATACTCCTTTCTTTTGGCTGTGAGGTCTGGCCGCTTGCTCTATCGGCGGAGAATCAGCCCGGCGGGGGCTGGGCATATTCCGCCGGGGTGGGCTGTTCTTCCGTTGCTCTGTCCTGTCGAAACGCCTTTTTCAATTCGGCGGTCTCTGTGTCCTCTTGTTGTGTCTGCGGCTGGGCGGCTATTTGCTCTGCTGCCTTTTCAATCTTTGGTATCTGCCGCTTCTTCAGCTCTTCCGTTCCAGCGTAGCCGATTCTATTTGTGCCGCTAGGCAGGCTTGAAAAGACTGCCGTTTGCGGTTTTTTCCTTATCCGCTGGTTTGCCGTTGCGGTTCCGATTCCTTTTCCTTTATCCTTATCTATCTCTTTATCTTTATCCTTTTCCTTATTGCTTGAAGAATCTGCGCTTCCAGCGGTTTCCGCATTCTTCAAACCACTGGTTTCTTCATCGTTAGAACCAGTGGTTTCTTTATTGCGTCCGCCTTTTGACCCATCAGCGCGTTTTTTCATACTGGAATCTATTGTGGGCTTAATAAGCGTCCACAAAGGTTTAACGGTTTTGCTGAGTTTTGGCTCTGTTCCATGGAAAGCATATTGAAAGATTGCATTGTATGCTTCAAGCTGTTGCATTGGCTTTAGGTCTTGGAGTGCTTCAAAGTAGGAAAGAAAAAACAGTACTGCTTTACTAGATGTACCCATAGTTCACCACCACTTACCGCATAGAAGCATACACTCTGCGGACAGAGGACGCACTATTACACTGCTCCGCCGGAGCAGGGTCGCCCTGCTCGAAGTACCGGGCAAGGCTGTCCAGATTTACAAGCCAGCCGCGCCCGGCATTTACGAACCGAATCTTACCGGCTTTGCACAGGCGGCGGATGTAATAGGGCGATAGGCCGTAAAGCTGGGCGGCTTGTTTGACCGGGGCCATGTTGGGCAAACGGGGATAGCTAATGCACTCGCCCATGGTCAATACTCCTTTCCATCTTCCAACAGGCTTTCCACTGATACGCCAAGGGCGCGTGCTACATGCTGGGCAGTAGTACGCCAAACAGCCTGTCCTTTACGCATTTTCCAGATAGCAGCACGACCAACGCCAGCTTTTTGAGCCAGTTCTTCACAGGTCATATCGCATCGGGTCATTTCTGCAACAACCTTTACTCGGTCAACAATGATAGCTTTTGCCAAAATATTCACTCCTTTCGAAAGAGAACTTTTATTCCCTTTAATCGGAGTATAGCAAGAATAAAAGTTCTTGTCAACCGACTTTTAAGAATTTTTGTTCCTTTTAAAAAGAAAGTGTGCTATACTTACCCAAGAAAGGAAGTGTTTGTGTGACCGTTGGAGAGAAAATTCGCAGCAGCCGAGTGAATGCCGGCCTTACACAAAAAGAGCTGGGCGATAAAATGGGTGTAGACAGTGCAACCGTCGGAAAGTACGAACGTGGCATTTTAAACCCCAAGTTACAAACACTTGAAAAGATTGCTGCCGCTCTGGGGGTCACAGTTTGGGAACTTGGTGCAGTGAACTCGGCCGAATATCGGCAAATCATAATTGATAGAGAAATCAATAAATCCAGAGAAAGACATGATGAGGATGCGAAACTTCATCAGTTAGAGATAGAGTTCAGAAAATTAAATACTCATGGTCAGGAAAAAGCGTTAGAAAGAATTTGCGAATTAACGGAAATTGCACGTTTTCTAAAAGAGAAAACACCGCCGGAAGAAATGGTTTGGTGTGGGCCATCAGTTCCAATGTTAATGCAACAAGCTACGATATTCACAGGGACGTTGCCTGAAGATGTAAAAGAATTTCTCGAAAAGCACCCCGGTGCAGGGACATTATTTGTACCTGTAGATCAAGTGGATGCAGTTCTTGCGAAACTAGGAAAAAAGTACAACAATGGCGAAAGCATTCCGAGGGAAAAAATCTGTTACGACAAACTGAAAAGCGAAATAGGAGTTATATCGTTAGAAACCGAGTACAAATATTGTCGGTATCAAACATGCAACACTATGCCTGCCGCTAGGGATACTTCCGAAGATACCAAAACCGAGAACAACAAAAGGACAGAGAAGAAAGTGGAACCACATAGCAATGGCTTATGACAGGTGAGAAGATGGAAGAACTTTATAATCAGCTTGCGGCACTGGCCCGGCGGTTTGGCGCAAAGCGGCTTGTGCTGTTTGGCTCCCGTGCCCGGGGCGACAACCGGCCCAACAGCGATATAGATTTAGCCGTGTACGGGATGCCAGAGGATAACCGAGCCGAGTTCTGGATGCACTGCGAGGAACTGCCCACGCTGCTGAAATTTGACATTGTGCACATTCAGGACGGCATGGAGCCGGTATTTCTTGCGAACATCGAAAGGGATGGTGTTGAACTGATGGACAAGCTGCATGAAAAATACGACCGCTTTACCGCTGCGGTGGCCCGGCTGCGGGAAGCGCTGGACGATTACAAGAAGTTCCCGTTGGATTCGGTACGGGATGGAACTATTCAGCGGTTTGAGTTCTGCACGGAACTGGCATGGAAGACCATGCGGGAATACCTGCTTGACCAAGGTTATACCAACATCAACAGCCCGAAAGAGGTTATCAAACAGGCGTTTGCCTTTGGCATGATAGACGATCAAAAGGCATGGGTGGAGCTGCTGAACGACCGCAATTTGACCTCTCACGTTTACGATGAAGCCACAGCGGCGGCTATCTTTGCGCGGATAGAGGGCCAGTATCTGCCCCTGTTCGACAGCGTGACCGCCTACATGAAGGACGAATGAAGCCCGGCGGGATAGCAGAAAGCGGGGTGGACAGATGGCAAAGATAACAAAGCGGATGAAGAAGGACGGCACTTGCTCCTACTGCATCCGGGTCTCCAATGGCTACGACCGGCGGGGCCGTCAAGTGATGGTGAACCGGACGTTTACCCCGCCGCCGGGCATGACCGGGAAGAAGCTGGAAAAGGAATTGCAGCGGCAGGCGGATGCCTTTGAACAGGAAGTGCATGCCGGTGTGCTGCTGGATGCGTCCATGAAGGTGGACGACCTGATAGACCGATGGTTCACCGAGTACGCAGAAAAGAAGCTCAAGCCCAAGACGGTTTACAACTACCGGCGTTTGGTGCCGCGTATTTCCGCCGGGCTGGGGCAACTGAAAGTGTGCCAAGTGAAACCGGCGCACCTGATGGCTTTTTACTCGAACCTAGAGGAACAGGGTGTGCGGGAAGATAGCACCTATACCGCAACGCCTGCCCTGCTGGAATGTCTGCCCCATGGCAAGCGGGGCCAGATCGCCAAGGCAGCAGGCATTGGGGACGATACCATGCGGAACGTGCACAGGGGCGCAAACGTGAGCCAGAGCACGGCGGAAAAGGTTTCCGGGGTGGTGGGGCTTCCCCTCTCCAAAGCGTTCACAGAGCACGCCAAGGACGGCGGCAGGCTCAACGGGAACACGGTGCAGCACTATCACCGGATGCTGTCCAGCGTATTCACAAAGGCTGTGCAGTGGGGTCTTGTACCGGAAAACCCTTGCAAGCGGGCAGAAGCACCCAAGGCCGAAGAGATAGACGTGCAGGCGCTGGAAGAAAAGGACGTTGCCAAGCTGCTGGATGCCTTGCAGGATGCACCGGCGCAGTTCAGCGTTATCACACAGCTTGCCTTGTTCACCGGCGCACGGCGGGGCGAGATATGCGGCTTGCGCTGGTCTGATATAGACTTGGACGGCGGCACGATCTCCATAGAGCGCAACTTACAATACATTCCGGGCAAAGGTACGGTATTCAATCCGCCCAAGACAAAACGCTCCCGGCGGTGCGTCAAGATAGGCCCGGAGTGTGTGCAGCTCTTGCAGGAATACCGCCAGCACCAAAAGGCGGAACGCTTCAAAATCGGCTCCGAGTGGGTGCGCCGGGTGGAGATCGCCGGGAAAACAGTGGAAAATGACCTACTCTTCACCAAGTGGAACGGTGCGCCCATCGACCCCAAGACGGTAACAACGTGGTTCCCGGGCTTTCTGGCCGCGCATGACCTGCCGCCTGTACACTTCCACAGTCTGCGGCATACCAACGCCAGCTTGTTGATAGCCGCCCACGTTCCCGTTACGGCGGTTTCTGGCCGTCTGGGCCACGCCAAGACCAGCACCACAACGGACATCTATGCCGGGTTCATCCGTTCGGCGGACGCTGCTGCATCGGATGCCCTGACAGATGTGTTCACCCGGATTCGGGACGAAAACCACGCATAAAAACAGAGCAGCCCACAGGGGGCGGGGATGATTCCGCAGGGTCTGTGGGCTGCTTTCTCTATGGTGGGCTGTGTGCTGTCCTGTTTATCGGATGCAATGCGTACCAGAATGTGCCTTATTTGTGCCTTATCCGTCGCAAACAATCGGAAATGAACACGCACGAATGAAAATAAAAACAACGATGATTCTATACAAAACGAAACGAACGCAAACGGTCGTTTCCCAATCGGCTCATTTTTTTAATCAGAGGGCCAGGGATTCGAGTTCCCTCGAGCGCACCAAAATCCCACGAAGAATCGTAAGATTCCTCGTTGGATTTTCCATTTTCTGGAGCTCTGCACATTTTTGCACACTTTTTGCACACCGGCGGGAAAGCCGTGTTTTTCCTTGCATTGTCTGCATTCTGTGCATCGTGAGCAGAGCTTGTCGGGCCTCGCCACGACAAGCTCAGTGGAATTTGTGACAGAGAGTGTCAAGGTTTACAAGGTGCGTCAAGATGGTTTTGCAAATTTTATTGTGATAAAGCGGTGATCGTAGGACTTATAGCATGGCGTTCAAGTGCTTTCCCGTTCAATCAATGTATTTCTGCATTTTGACAACCTGCCTATAAATCCCACATGAACATTGTGGAATCTTCCAAAGCATCCATGGATGGTTTCTTGTGCCGCATCAAACGTTCAGCTTATTACAACGAAATTCCATATAGCTGCATTGCATCTTGCGGAGGTTCTTGCTATACTTTGTATCGAACACCACTTTATCCGATAAAAATGTTGCGCAATTTGCGCAACCAAAGGAGGCCACTATCATGCAGCAGCTCAGATTACTTCATGGCGGAGACTACAACCCGGAACAGTGGCTGGACCGGCCCGATATTCTGGCGCAGGACATCGAACTGATGAAAAAGGCACACGTTAATACTGTGACGCTGGGCGTGTTCTCGTGGTCCACGTTGGAACCGCAGGAGGGGGTATTTGAGCTGGATTGGCTGGCTGACATCATCCATAACCTGTATGCCAATGGAATCTATACGATCCTTGCAACGCCCAGTGCGGCCCGCCCTGCTTGGATGGCACACAAATACCCCGAGGTGCGCCGAGTCCGGGCAGACCGGGTCCGGGAGCTGTACAACCGGCGGCAGAATTACTGCTATACATCGCCGGTCTACCGGGAAAAAGTCCGCATCATCGACCAGAAGCTGGCACAGCGGTTCGGCAATGACCCGGCTGTCCTGCTCTGGCATATTTCCAACGAGATGAGCGGCGACTGCCATTGCGAGCTGTGTCAGGCTGCGTTTCGCCGCTGGCTCAAGGCACGGTACAACTCTTTGGAAGCCTTGAACAAGGCGTGGAACGCCCGGTTCTGGAGTCACGACTATACCGCTTGGGAACAAATCGAAAGCCCTGCCCCGCAGGGGGAAAATGCCGTGCAGGGTCTTGCGCTGGACTGGAAGCGCTTTGTCAGTGACCGGCATATTGATTTTTTGAAATTTGAGCGTGATACCGTGAAAGAATTTGCGCCGGTTGCAAAGTTCACCGTGAATATGATGTACCGGTTTGATGGCATCGACTATTTCAAAATGTCCAAGGAGATCGACGTGGCCAGCTGGGACAACTACCCCACATGGCACAAGCCCAGCGAAACGGTGGAAGAAACGGCGTTGGATACGGCCCTGATGCACGACCTGTATTACTCCATGAAGGGCAGGCCCTTCCTGCTGATGGAATCCAGCCCCAGCTTTACCAACTGGCAGCCGATCTCCAAACAGAAGCGCCCCGGCATTGCGGAGCTTGCGGCTCTGCAGACGGTTGCACATGGTTCGGACAGTGTGCTTTACTTCCAGTGGCGGGCCAGCCGGGGTGCGGAAGAAAAGCTCCACGGTGCAGTCATTGGCCACGATGGGCGGGAGGATGCCCGCCCCTTCCGGGAAACAGTCGGTGTGGGCCAAAAGCTGGAAGTGCTCTCAGAGATTGCAACAGTCTGCCGCACAAAACAGGCAGCGATCGTCCGCGATTGGGAAAACAAGTGGGCATTGGAAGGTTCCTGCGGCCCTCGAAATGCCGGGATGGGCTACTGGGACGAGCTGAAGCTGCACTACAATGCTCTTGCGCGGGAAGGCATTGCGGTGGAGTTCGTGAATCAGGAATCCGACCTGACGGGTTATGGTTTGGTCGTTGTTCCGATGGTTTATCTGCTGACGGATGCCTTTGCAAAAAAGCTCTGCGATTTTGCGCAGAATGGCGGTACAGTCGTCGTCACCTACTGGACGGGCGTAGTAGACGAAAGCGATTTGTGCCGCCTGGGTGACACGCCCTACGGCTTGACCGACTTGCTGGGCCTGCGCCGCACTGAGATCGACGGAATGTATGACGGCGAAATCTGCCGCTGCACCCCGATGGACGATTCCACTTTGCCGGAAACGCAGGCTTCGGTCCTATGCGAGGTCGCAAGTCTGAACGACACAGACCCTGCCACACTGCTGAGCATCTATGCAGAGGATTACTACGAGGGGCACCCTGCGGTCGCCGTCCATCCTTACGGAAAAGGCCGTGCCTATTATCTGGCAAGTCGGTTCGATGAAGCGTTCTATCGCGCATTTTATCGTGCTGCTGTAAAGGAAGTCGGCCTGACCCCGGCCTGGCCGGAGGCACTGCCGGACGGTGTCCTGGCGGCGCGGCGCGGTACGTTCGTCTTTGTACAGAACTGCAATGAACATCCGGTCGAAGTAGGCGGTGTTGCGCTGAACCGTTACGGAACGGCCGTCTGGAAAAACGGCGAACAGGTCCTGTAAGGCGCAAAAATACCAACTTTCAGCGTTCTGCCGAAAAAGCAGAACGCTTTTTGTTTGCTTTCATACTTGACAAAGCGGGCTTACCCCGGTATGCTGGGGTGGCGCATTGTTGCGCAGTTCTGTGAAAAGGAGAGGATGTCCTGTGGCTGCAAAGGAAACCGAAAAAATGACGATCGAGCAGGTGGCTGATGCGCTTGGCCTTTCTAAAACAACGGTATCGCGTGCACTTTCCGGCAAGGGACGCATCAGCGAGGAGACCCGCACCAAGGTGTACGCCTATATGGGGCGTACCCGCTCCGAGCCTGTTTCTGCACAGAGCGGCGAAAAACTGCGCACCAACAATATTGCCATGGTCGTACCGCAGCGGTTTATTGCGCTGGATCTGCCCTTTTTGCGCAAGTGCATGGGCGGCATCTGCACCATGGCAGACCAGCGCGGCTATGACCTGATGCTTTGCTACGCCTCCAACACCGAGTATTCACAGCTGCAGCGGCAGCTGGCCAACCACAAGGTGGACGGCGTGATCCTGACCTACGCCATGGCGGATGATCCCTGCATCGAACTTTTGCGGCAATACGAGACACCTTTTGTGCTCATCGGACGCAGCGAGGACAAGACCATCCCGCAGGCAGACAACGATCAGGTCGCGGCTGCCTGCGAGATGACACGCATCCTTTTGCAGCTGGGCGCCAAGCGGATCGCGCTGCTGGTGGGCAGTACCATCTACGCCGTCAACACCGACCGCATACGCGGTTATCTGCGTGGATTCGCGGAATTTGGTGTGCCAGTAGACCAGCGGCTCGTTCATTCCGGTGTGGAATCTGCCGGGCTGACGCTCGATGCACTGGAGGCTGCGCTGGAGCAGAAGGCGGATTGCATCCTTTGCGGCGATGATGAGATCGCCTTTGAGGTCATGCGGGAGCTGCGGACGCGGCATATCCTCGTGCCCAACGATCTGCGAGTGGCCAGCCTGTACGACAGCTCCATGCTTGCCAGCATCACGCCGTCTGTTTCGGCGGTGCAGTACGATGCAGAGCAGCTGGGTAAGACCGCCTGCCGGATGCTGCTGGACCGGCTGGCCGGAAAAGAGATCGTCATGCGGCAGCTGGAAGGCCATCAGGTCATCCTGCGGGATTCTACCAAGTGGAGGGAACGCTCCCACAGCATCAAATAACGCGCTTTTTGTGCCTGCTCCTTTCCCGGAGCGGGCATTTTTGCTCTTTGCATGGCAAAGGTTGCGCTAAAGTTGCGCACTTTTGCCCATGTATCCTGATTTTACCGTCACTTTTTCCAGTTTCAACTCAACAATACCGTGAATTTCGTCCATTGACGTGAGCAAAAGAATGCGGTATCCTATGGGTACAGAAAAACAGCTGCTTGGATGTGCGCAACTTATAAGCGCAACAAAGAGCAGCCGAAGATTTCAGATTGAGAACGAAGGAGAACTGGATCATGAAAAAGCTGATTTCCCGCCGTAACTTCCTTGCAGCCATGGGTACGATGGCTGCTGCCGGTGTGCTGACCGCCTGCGGCGGTTCTTCCTCTGGCACTGCTTCCTCTGCTGCCGCTTCCAGTACGGCTGCCTCTGCTGCGGAGAGCTGGGGTGATGTGAAGCTGACCATGTGGGGCGCAGAAGAGGACCAGACCATGCTGCGCGAGATGGCAGATGCTTTCATCGAGCAGAATGCGGACAAGGGCAACGTGACCATCGAAATCGGCGTGCAGTCCGAGTCCAGCGCAAAGGACACTGTTCTGGCTGACCCGGAGTCTGCCGCAGACGTTTTCGCCTTTGCCGATGACCAGCTGAACGAGCTGGTGAATGCCGGTGCGCTGCAGGAAGTACTGCTGAACCCGGACGATGTGAAGAGCCGCAACCTGCCTGGCTCTGTGAGTGCTGCCACCATGAACGACAAGCTTTACGCCTACCCCATGACCGCCGACAACGGCTACTTCCTGTACTATGATGCAAGCGTTCTGAGCGCCGAGGATGTGCAGAGCATGGACACCATGCTGGAAAAGGCTGCAGCTGCCGGCAAAAAGTTCATGATGAGTGTGAACGATGCATGGTACATTTACAGCTTCTACGCCGGTGCCGGTCTGGTGGCTACGCTGGCAGATGACGGTATCAACACCGTCTGCAACTGGAACGAGGCTCCCGGCGCAGACGTAACGCAGGCCATTCTGGATATCGCCGTAAACCCCGGCTTCAAGTCCGGTGCGGATGCCGACATTGTTTCCGCCATCAAGGACGGCAGCTGCTGCGCCGCCATCTCCGGTACTTGGAACGCCAGCACCGCCGAGGAGGCTTGGGGCGAGGGCTACGCCGCCACCAAGCTGCCGACCTACACCCTGAACGGCGAGCAGGTCCAGATGGGCTCCTTCTCCGGCTACAAGCTGGTGGGCGTCAACCCCCACAGCGCCAACGTGGGCGTTGCCATGATGCTGGCCGACTTCATCACCAACGAGGACAACCAGATCAAGCGCTTCAACGACCGCAAGCTGGGCCCCTCTAACATCAACGCAAACTCCACCGAGGCTGTGCAGTCCGCACCCGCCATTGCCGCACTGGCTGAGCAGAGCTCCTACGCTACCCTGCAGCGGGTAGGCGCAAACTACTGGAGCTCCGCCGCAAGTCTGGGCGAGATCCTCGCCTCCGGCGACACGCAGGGCAAGACCACGCAGCAGCTGATGGATGACGCTGTGGCCGGCATCACCGCACCTGTGGCACAGTAAGTTCCGGTTTTTCCCGGCGGGCACGCAGCAGAATGCGGTGTGCCCGTTTTTTATCGCAATACAAGAAATCGGCGTCAACCTAACATCCTGTTTGCTATAACCCCCTCTGCATACCAAGAAAGGAGTTGACTTCTGTGGCAGAAATGGTCCTTACACCGCCCTTGCGGGCAGATGGCCGGGAGCCGAATTTCCTTCAGAAGTTCGGTCACGCATTTGTTCACGGAGATATTTTTACAAAGCTGTCCCTCTTTGTCTGGGGTCTGGGCTACATTGGCCACGGCCAGCTTATCAAGGCACTGCTGGTAACGCTGGTGCAGGGGCTGGGACTGTATTTTCTGGGCACTTCCGGCATTCCTGCGCTGAAAAAGTTCGGCACGTTGGGCACGGTGCAGATGGAGATGCAGTTCAACCCCCTTACCTTAAAGAACGAGGTCAACAACTACGACAACTCGTTTGCCATCCTGCTGCTCAGCGTGATCGCACTGGTGGTCATTGTAACGCTGATCGCTGCTGCCATGCTGGTGGTGCAGAGCAATTACGCGTTACAGGCGCAGAAGGCCGCTGGCAAAAAGCCCAACAATTTCCGGCAGGATATCACCTTGTACCTGAACGAAAAGTTCTACGTTACCCTGCTCACCCTTCCGGTGCTGGGTGTGGTGGTGTTCACCATCATCCCGCTGTTCATTTTGATCGCTGTTGCCTTTACCAACTACGATCAGCAGCATATGCCTCCCGCCGCCCTGTTTACATGGGTGGGGCTGGCTAACTTTGCTTCTCTGTTCGGCGGGCACTCGCTGAGCCTGACTTTCAGCTACGCCTTTGGCCGGGTGCTCAGCTGGACGCTGGTATGGGCCTTCTTTGCCACCTTCACCAACTTCTTCGGCGGCGTATTTCTGGCCATGCTCATCAACAATAAAAAGACCAAGTGCCAAAAGCTCTGGCGCACATTGTTCATCATCACCATTGCGGTGCCGCAGTTCGTCACCCTGCTGCTGGTGCGCAACTTCTTCTCGGACGCCGGCATCTTCAACACCATGATGGCCAATGCAGGCGTGACCGATTTTTTAAAGGCCATCGGTCTGCTGGGGCAGAACATGAACCACATTCCCTTCCTGACCGACCAGCACTGGGCAAAGTTCATGATCATCCTCATCAACATCTGGGTGGGCGTGCCCTACCAGATGCTCATTGCCACCGGTGTGCTGATGAACATTCCCACCGATATGCTGGAAGCCTCCACTATCGACGGTGCCTCGCCGTGGCAGAGCTTTATCCACATCAAGCTGCCCTATCTGTTCAGTGTGCAGGGGCCGGCGCTGGTAACGGACTTTGTGCGCAACGTCAACAATTTTAACGTCATCTACCTGCTCACACAGGACGTTTATATCACCAAGGATCAGGCGCTGGCTTCCTCCAGTGCAAAAGAGGTGGATCTGCTGGTCACATGGCTGTTCCGCCTGACGCAGGAGCAGTACAACTACAAGATGGCCGCCGTCATCGGCATTATGGTGTTCATCATCTGTGCCGTGTTCACGCTGGTATGCTTCCGGTTCCTTAATAAAAAGGAGGCGACGTTCTCTTGACACAGACAACTGTTTCTCCGGCACGCCGGGCAGAGACCGCAGCGCAGCTGCGCCGCGGGCGCATCCTCCGGGCTGTGCGCAGCGTTCTGCGGCATCTGCTGCTGGCCCTGCTGGCAGCCATCTGGCTGGTACCCATTCTGTGGCTTCTGGTCACTTCCTTCTCCACAGACCGGGGCATCAATGTGCGACAGTTCTTCCCGGCCAGTTACACACTGCGCAACTATGTCAACATTCTGTTCCACCCGGACTCTGTGGCGCAGTTCCCGCGCTGGTTTACCAACACCCTTGTGGTGGCCTGTTTCAACTGCGTTATCTCCACCTGCTTTGTGCTGATGGTAGCCTACGCGCTGAGCTGCTGCCGCTTCAAGGGGCGCAAGCTGATCCAGAACCTTTCTGTCAGCGTCAACCTGTTCCCCGGCGTGCTGGCAATGATCGCCGTCTATTTCGTCCTGAAATATCTGAATCTGACCAACTCCTATGCCGGTCTTATCATGGTCTATGCCGGTTCGTCCGGTCTGGGCTATCTGATCTGCAAGGGCTTCTTTGATACCATCCCCATCTCCCTGCGGGAAGCCGCCAAGCTGGACGGCGCATCCGACGCCCGTGTGTTCTTCCAGGTCGTTCTGCCCATGTCCAAGCCGATCCTGGTCTATACCATCATCAGCTCTTTCATGGTTCCATGGACCGATTTCGTGATGGCAAAAATGATCCTGAATTCGGGCGTCTCTGCCGACTGGACAGTGGCTATCGGTCTGTATAATATGCTGCAAAAGACCCTGATCAACAATTACTTTGCGCTTTTCTGTGCAGGCGGTGTGCTGGTGTCCATCCCCATCTCCATCCTGTTTGTCATCATGCAGAAGTTCTACGTCGAGGGCATCACCTCCGGCGCGGACAAGGGTTAATTTGCTATCTTCATTTTCTCCTTCATCATAAAAGCGATCCCCACAGTCCGTTTGACTCAGTTCTTGCGGCTGTGGAGATCGCTTTTTCTCAGCAGCGGCAGGAAAGCTGCTTGTTCATGGTGAACCTCATTTCTATATCAAACGGTGTCTGTTCGGTTGTCCTAAACCCTGCCATAAAACCGGTGATTGATTTGTCCATTGGGCTTTGTTTTGCCCGTCTGCACAGTTTTGCACACTTTTTGCACACCCGAACGGCTGGACAACGGTTGCAAAGCATTCCACTGTATGCAAATAATGCGGTGTGTGCAAATATGAATCCTGCGATAATGCGAATGAATTTGCGCTTCTTCGTGCTTTTTGGATTTGACGAATGATGCACCTCGGATTCTTTTGATCAGAGGGCCAGGGATTCGAGTTCCCTCGAGCGCACCAAAGGAAAACCCACGATTCACCGTTTCAAATGCGGCTTGGATCGTGGGTTTCTTTTTGTTATATCCGCCCGGCGGGGCTTGAAAAGTGCGACAGAAATGCGACAGCTTCAAAGGGGCTTTGTGCGCATACCGGAGCACCTGCCGGAGGATTTAATTAAAAATGAATGACGTGGGGGCATCTGGCGGGCTGAGGGGACTCTAAACTGTTCTGAACCCTTATCCCACTATGGCCAGCGTGAAAAACGCCGCCGCACGGTTCAACGTGACACCCGAATATGTCCGCAAGCTCTGCCGAACGGGCAAGATCTGCTATACGGCCATCTCAAGCCGAAAGTGGTTGGTCAACATGGACACGCTGGCCCAGTTCTTCGCACAGGGAGAGCCGGTCAGAGAGGATTCGCAGCAGGTCACGAACGGCTTCGTGCTGGACTCAGACATGCTGCTGGATGACCTGATCGACCGCTGGTTTGAGGAATACGCCAACAAGCAGCTGAAGGCCAAGACGCTCTACGATTATAGAAGGATGCGAGGCCGGATCAGTGCCGGACTCGGGCATCTCAAGGTGTCCAAGATCAAACCGGCGCACGTGATGGCGTTCTACAACAATCTGGAAGAGAAGGGTGTTCGCCGGGACAGCACCTACACCGCCACGAAAGCCCTTCTGAAGCTGCTCCCACGTGGAACCCGGGGTGAACTGGCGAAACAGGTCGGGATCGGTCAGGACACCATGCGGATGGTCTATGCAGGTAAGAACGTCAGCCGAAAGACGGCGGAAAAGGTGTCCGCTGCAGTGGGACTGGCCTTCTCAAAGGCGTTTGTGGAGCATACCAAAAAGGACGGGAAGCTGAACAACAGCGTCATTCGATACCAGGCCATGCTTTCCAGCATCTTTAAGAAAGGGGTTCAGTGGGGGTTGATCAACGAAAATCCGTGCTCCCGTGCAGAACATCCCAAAGCCGAGGAAATCGATGTCCGGGTACTGACTGAGGAAGAGATCCCAAAGCTGTTGGATGCCCTCTCGGATGCACCGCCGTAGTACAACGTGATCACTCAGCTGGCCTTGCTGCTTGGTGCCCGGCGGGGCGAGATCTGCGCCCTGTGCTGGTCTGACATTGACTTTGAGAAGGGAACGCTTTCCATCAAGCGGACGGTCCAGTCCATCCCCGGGATAGGCCTTGTGTTCAACACACCGAAAACCAGACGAGGCAAGAGATGCCTGCGCATTGGAGCGGATTGCGTGGAACTGCTGCAGGAGTACCGGCGATACCAGAAAGCGGAGAGATTCCGGATCGGTTCAGCGTGGGTGCGTAAGGTCACACTGGAAAATGGCAAAGTGGTGGATAATGATATGCTATTCACGAAATGGAATGGTGAGCCGATGGACCCGGATATCATCTCGTCCTGGTTCCCGAAGTTTCTGGAAGCACACGATCTCCCATCAATTCACTTCCACAGCCTCCGCCATTCGAATGTCAGCATCCTGATTGCGGCACATGTACCGATCACAACGGTCTCCGGGCGGCTTGGACATGCACAGACCTCAACCACGCTGAACTACTATGCATCGGCCCTCCAACTCGGCACACATCTTCTCCACAAGGAAGGGGTCGTCCGTGCAATCGGCAGGCTTGTCCTTGGTGGTCAGGATATGAGCAGCCTTGTGGAGCGTTTCGGTTTCACTGCAAAAGGCCCCACACACCGGCACTGGTCGGCATGCAGGGCGTATTTATGATTTGAGGGGAAATTACAGGGCGATCATTGCGTTACAGGTGCCAGCTCATACACACGGTCGAACTGCCCACGGCGCGCTGCCGACAGGTGGTGGCTGATGAGGATCAGTGTCAGGTCGGGATTGGTAAGCAGGCTCTTTTCCACAAGGTCGGCGTTTTTCTGATCCAGCGCACTGGTGCCCTCGTCTACCAGCAGGATGGAGCGATTGTGAATCAGGGCACGGGCAATGGCGACACGCTGCTTCTGACCGCCGGAAAGATTACTGCCATTCTCACCTACAACGGTGTCAAGGCCATCGGGCATGGCGGCCAAATCTGCGGCAAGGGCACTGCCCTGAATGGCCGCATGCAGCTGCTCTTCCGAGAAATCTTCACCCAGTGTGATGTTCTCCCGAATCGTAGTATTGAACAGGAACACATTCTGCTCAATGTAACTCATCTGTTGCTGGAGCTGAGCGGGTGTAATGGTGTGAATGTCCACATCGTCAAACGAAATCGTACCGCTGTAGTCCGGCAGCCAGCCCAAAAGCAGCTTGAGCAGAGTGGATTTTCCACAGCCGGAGGGTCCTGTCAGGGCATACTTTTTGCCCTTTTCAAAGTGGAAGGAGGCATCTTTCAGGATGGGCTTTTTCTCATCATAGCAGAAAGAAACTCTATCTACCGTAATGGAGTCTTTCAGCGGTGACATAGGAGCAATCTCTTCCGATTTGGAATCAGTATCGACCGTTGGCAGCTTGCAAAAGTAGGGCTTGCTGGCTGAGAGGGAGAGACGCAAACCGGCCAAACTGTTAAAGCCGTTTGCCACGCCTCCGATCAGATTGACACCACCGGCAAGTGTGCCTGTGGTGACAAGTCCCATGCTGGTCAGCGCAGCAATCAGCACAAGCGAGCCGAGCTGAAGTGCGACGTTGATAAAGCCAATCAACGCCTCCATGCGAGATTTACCATAGCTCAGCTGGCAACTGGGCTTTTCAATGTCATCGCTGATCCTATTTCCCTGCTGGAGAAAGAGATTTCCTCTGCCAAAAAACTGGAGTACGTCAAAGCCTGTCAGAAGGTCCTTCAAATGGTTGATGGCGGCAGTCTGCTGCACACCGCAGCTTTGCCCCAGTAGTTCCAACTTCTTCTGGAACAGTTTTGGGGAGAGCCAAAGGACAACTGCTGTGATCACGGAAAAAACAACCAGCGACCAATGCAAAAAGGCAAGTCCCAAAATGCTGAACACGATCTGCGCAATTCTGCCTACACAGCCGAAGAAGGGAATCCACGCAAGCTGTTCTAATTGCTTTATATCATTGGTCAGCCGGGCGAGATATTCTCCGGTGTCGGACTGATGAAAATCGGTATGGCTCTTGCGCAGGAAGGAGTGATACAGCCCATCTCGCACCGTATTGTTCAAAGCGCGAATTGTTTTGGCCTGACAATGCTCCTGTAAAGCAGTAAAAAGAAAATAGCCTCCCCAGCAGGTCAGATTAACTGCCGTCCAAAAGATAGTACTCCGCAGATCCAGCAATACCACGGCATCAAAAATCTTCATCAAGGCAAGCTGAATCAGAGCCTGAGCACCATAGGCGATGATGGCAAACAAGCAGGTGAGGGTACTGAGCCTCCATTGCTTTTTCAGATAGTGTATCATTGTTTCCTCCATGCGTATGTCAAAGAGCTTAGAATGCATTTCATCTGCTGTTTCTGTATTTTATCACAAAAGATTTCAATTGACCATATCGTCTGGTGTAATAAAAAATTACATGGGACGACAGGTTTGCACAAGAGACGCTTGCACACATGTACAAAATCTAGTATATTACAATTATGGCAATACTAAAGTTTGGAGGGAGCTGCTAAATGCAGAATTACAAATTGGGGGAGTATATCCGCCAGCGGCGTTTGGATCTCGGGTTGACACAGGAGCAGGTCTGTGCAGGCATTTGTGAATCCGTTACATTGTCCAGATTTGAAAACGGAAAACAGACCCCCAGCCGAAATCGAATCAATGCGATTCTGCAGCGCCTTGGTCTGCCGGATGACCGATATTATGCGTTGGTAACACCGGAAGAACTGGAAATAGAAGCACTCAAGAAGGAAATTGTTTCCTGTAATGCGCTAAAGTGCGTTGAGGAGGGCTTTGACAAAATAAGTCGGCTTGAGAAAATTGCAAAGCCGGATGATCAAATCACACAACAGTTTATTCTTCGATCGAAAGTCCTTTTGGGAGGATTGGATAAAAGATATTCAAATGACGAGCGGATTCAAATGTTGTTGCAAGCCATTCGGATGACCATACCGGATTTTCAACTGGACAAAATTGAAGACTTTCTCTTTACATTGGATGAAATGAAACTGGTCAATCAAATTGGAAATGCGTATTCTTTGAGCGGTGACAATGAAAAAGCAGCCGATATTTTCTATCGACTGCTTCAATATATAAGAAGGCATCTTCCGGAAACGGTTACTTCAAACAGGATGCTTCCCTTGGTTTTGTATAATTTTGCCAGATCGTTGGATTTGTCGCAAAAGTATGAGGAAGGCGCAAAGGTGGCAAGATACGGGAAAGAAGCATGTATAAAATATGGACATTATCAGGTGCTTCACTCGTGTTTGGAAATCGAAGCTGAATGCGACTTCTTTCTTGGAAAAAGGGAGGAGAGTGTCGAACGATATCGTGAAGCTTTTTACATTTGCAAAGTCATGGGATATGAAGATGATTTGCAGATTATCCGCACAGAAGCAGAAAAGTATCTGAACATCTTATTTTAAATATCATGTAATGTCGTCCTGCGGTGTGGCGGCATCTGCGGATGGAGTAGGACATTCCGGTTTAGTCCTGTATGTAAACGGTGAATATCGGGATGACTCTGACATTGGCAAGCTGATGCACGACTTCAACTGTACCAGCGCCGATGATATGAATTTTGATATCCTTGCCGAAAAGACCCGGGATCTGAGGGGAAATCCGAAGGGAGTGAGCGAAATGTGTAAAGTGATGGAAGACCTGAGAGATGAAAGCTATGCAGAAGGTCATGCAGAGGGTCGGGAAGAACAGGCTCAGATGACGGCGAAGAACCTCTATGAGCAGGGTCTGACGATAGAACAGATTGCATGAGCGATTGGCTTCAGCATGGACACAGTGGAAAAGTGGCTCACGCAGAAAGCTGGATAAGGGAATAACCGGAATGGCCAGTGTATTGTACGATTTGCGTATGATATGCTGGCCTTTTTGTTTGGCGGAAGTCAGAGGCAGTCAGAAGTGGGGTGGTGGTGGTTAAAAATCCGGGGTTGGGGGTTATTCTGGCTGAAGGGAAGAGTTATCTGTTCTCCCCAGTCCGGGATAAAATATGCATCTGGAAAACAAAACAGGTCATACTAAAAGTGGGATCCTCCATTTGAATCGTTGAGAGAATGGCCTGATTTTTCCTGCAACTATGCGGTTTGCTTTAGCGGGCGACTCCTGTCTGACCCTTTATGAAGCCAGCGTGTGATGCGCTCCAACTCCTGTCTCTTACGGCCTAAGTCAGAGTGAACATATCGCTGCAGTGTGATCGTTGCATTGGAGTGGCCTAACAGCTCGCTCAAGGTTTTGATATCACATCCAGCCTGCAGGCAGGTCATAGCAAACGTATGACGCAGAACATGTGGGTGGATTTTCCGGATCTTGGCCTGCTTCAGGTAGCATTGGATACTCTTGCGGTAACAGCGTGGTTCTACAGGCCGTTCCTCGTTCCCGGAGAGAAACCATGTGGTATCGCTGTATTTTCTGTGCAACTTGCGTAGAGTTTTCAGCAACGGCTTCGGAAGCGGAAGTTCACGGTTAGAATGCTGTGTTTTGGGTGTCTGAATCACAACTTTTGTATGACCATTTCCACAACAGATTCGGCAGACGGTGCACCGGATCGTTACTGTGCCTTCATCAAAATCCCCCCACTGCAGGCCGCAGACCTCCCCGATTCGCAATCCAAGTTCCATTTGCAGAAGCATCCCGATTTTACGGGTGGTTGGTTCTGATAAAAGAAATTCCCTGAGAGAATCCTGTTCTGTCCGGGTCAAGGGTTGTGGTTCTGGTTTCTGTGTGTGTGTGGCAGTTTGACGCATATCTCGATGGGCGGCATGAGGTGTAGATGTGCAGCGTATTTGCAGATTCGCCGCAGCATCCCAAGACATTCCTGTGCCGAGGATGCGCCAAGTGGCTTGTGACTCCGGTCTGAGGGCGATAGAATTTGAAGAAAAAGACGTTCCAGCAAAGAATCTGTCATACTCGATACCGGCAGACTGCCCAAAACAGGAAGAAGATATTTGTGCAGCGTATACTGATAATGTGCATAGGTGGACTCTTTGATGCTTTGTGCGAAGGACGAGAGCCACAATTCTGCAAGTGCTGAAAAGCGCATTGATTTTCCGGAAAGCTGATAGAATCCGGACAGGACTTTTCGCTTCATCAGTTCGTCTTTAACTTTCCCGTAGGCGTATCCATACAGATAGCCCCAGATCGGTTTTCCATCGGTAGTGCGTCCTTTGATATAACGTCCCTCCCAGCGGCCGTCCTTTCGCTTATGGATGTTTTCTCCTCGTTTTGCCATTTGAATGCCTCCCTTTGCTTGACCCTTGTCTGACCCCTTGTGATCAAAGAAATGTTTTCGTAATTTCCATAAATTGCATTTCTTGTCTAAAATCGGATGAAAACGCATTGGAATGTTGTTTTTTCGCCGTCATTTTGGAATGATACAAGGTATTTCTATTGAAGTGCTGGTAAATTCATGATAAAATAAGGCGAGAATTGGTACAAGGTGAAAAATATGAGGTATCTTCCATGATTCAAATGGAGGATACCTCTTGATTGCGACAGGAGGAGTATGAGGCTTTGTTGGATGCTGTTGAAATACAGTGGAAAAAACTTGATTCATGGCAGCATCAGGAAGGCTGATGAGAACCAAAGAAAACAATTGAAGGAGTTATTGGGGTATTATGTCAAAATTTCAGCATGACTTGATGCTAAAGATCGTGAAGCTCATCGACTTGGCGATGATCACAATCCCATTCGCGGCCTGCTGGTACGGCTACTATTCGTATCAGGTATACGCCAAATTTGGCTGGAAGGGCAACTGGGCCATGATCGGTCTGTTTGCGGTGTTGTTCTTCCTGCTGGGGAAAGTCTACGATGCATTCTGGATGTCGTTGCAGCGCATTTCGGAGTTGATTTATGGGCAAGTGCTGGCGGCAATGGCGACAGACGGCATCCTGTATATCGTGATCTGCCTGATGTCTCGACGGCTCTGCAATATTCTGCCGGGCATCGCGGCGATTGCAGGACAGGTCGTGATGGCAACCCTGTGGGCAAGATGCGCCCATACCTGGTATTTCCGGACTTTTCCGCCTCAACCCACCGCAGTGGTCTACGATGTCCGGCATGGTCTGGAAAAGCTCATCAATGAATACGGCCTTTCGAAAAAGTATGATGTCCGGATGACTTTGAATGTAGAAGAGTGCCTTTCTGATTTGAGCCTGTTGGACGGCATGAAGACCGTGTTCATCAGCGGTGTTCACAGCCATGAGCGGAATATCATCCTGAAATACTGCGTTGGTCAGGGCATCAACGTGTTTGTGATTCCCCGGGTGGGCGATGTGATCATGAGCGGTTCACAGCCGATGCACATGTTCCATCTGCCGGTTCTGCGGGTGGGGCGCTATATGGCAAGCCCGGAGTATCTGTTTGTGAAACGGGCAATGGATATTGTGATCTCCCTGATTGCGCTGATCGTTCTCAGCCCGCTCTTCCTGATTACGGCCATTGCAGTCAAGTCGGACGGCGGCCCTGCATTCTATAAGCAGGTTCGCCTGACCAAAGACGGAAAGCAGTTCGAGATCCTCAAGTTCCGTTCCATGCGAGTGGATGCCGAAAAGGATGGTGTGGCTCGCCTTTCCACCGGCGATAAGGACGACCGCATCACCAAGGTGGGTCATATCATCCGTGCCTGCCGTTTGGATGAACTTCCTCAGTTGCTGAATATCCTCAAGGGTGACTTGTCCATCGTCGGCCCCCGCCCGGAGCGGCCTGAAATCGCAGCCCAGTACTGCGAAGAAATGCCGGAGTTTGCTCTGCGGCTGCAGGCCAAGGCGGGTCTAACCGGCTATGCACAGGTGTACGGAAAATATAACACGACACCGTATGATAAGCTGCAGATGGATCTGATGTACATTGCGCACCCCAGCATTGTGGAAGATTTGAAGATCATGCTGGCAACGGTGAAGATTTTGTTCATGCCGGAGAGCACGGAAGGTGTGGCAGAAGGTGCAACTACGGCGATGGGACAGGAGACGAAGTGATGCAGAATGATTTTGGTCTGATCAGTATCATTATGGCAGCGTACAATGCTGAAAAAACGATTGAACAAGCGATCAACTCAGTCTTGAGCCAGACGTACCCTGATTTCGAACTTCTGGTTGTGAACGACTGTTCGACAGATAAAACCGCAATGTTGGCTGAAGCAATCGTGAAAAAAGATGATCGGGTTCGGTTGATTTCGAATGAGAAGAACAGCGGCGTTTCTTACACCCGGAAACATGGGCTGGAAGAAGCTAGCGGTGAGTGGGTCGCTATTCTTGACAGCGATGATGCGTGGGCACCGGAGAAACTGGAAAAGCAGATCAATCTTCAAAAGAAAACAAATGCAGACCTGCTGTTTACCGGATCGGCTTTCATGGATGCGGATGGAAAACCAATCGACTGGTATCTAGCTGCTCCTGCAGAAGTTACCTACCGGCAGCTGTTGAAACAGAATGTCTTATCTAATTCTTCTGCGCTTGTCCGTAAGGAGCTATATGCAAAGTACTATGCGGTAGGCGATGGAATGCATGAAGACTTTGCGCTGTGGCTCAATATCCTGAAAGATGGACGAAAGGCCTATGGTGTAGATGAGCCGCTGCTCATTTATAGAATTGCAAAATCATCGAAGTCGGGCAACAAGTTCAAGGCTGCAAAGATGAATTGGAATACATATCGGTATGTCGGATTGAACCCGATAGAGGCCGCTTATTATGAGTGCTGGTATATGGTGAATGGATTCCTTAAATATAGAAACATCAGGGATTCAAAAAAGAAATGAGGATATAATGAAAATTGCAATCTTGATTCAATGTCATAAAAATCCAAAACAAATCAATTTATTGCTTGAACGTTTAAATCATCCGGATATTGATTGCTATCTTCATATTGATAAAAAGGCTGACTTTACAGATAAAATTATTCATAGGGAAAATGTGTTTGTGCTTCCGGATGAACAGCGTATTTCGGTGGAATGGGCACAGATTTCGCAGGTTACGGCAACGCTAAATCTTTTGAATACAGCTGTTGCTGGTATAAGGGGGGGCTATGACTACTATTGGTTGATTAGTGGACAAGATTGGCCGCTTCGTTCAGCAGATAAAATTGTAAAGTTTTTTGAAGAACACAATGGCACGAATTTTGTTCAGTATTGGAATAGTAAAAACCATGGAAGTCATCAACAAAACAATTTGGATAAACGGAATCAAATCTATTTTCCAATTAAACTTATTGGCAGAAAACCGTGGCAAAAAATCATCAAGAGGGGGTGGGTTGAATTCACCGGAGGATACAATCGGACGTGGAAAATTTTCGAGAGAAAACAGCTAGGGATAGAATTCTATTTTGGAAGTTCATGGTGGGCATTAAAGAGAGAAACAATTGATTGGATTATGCAGTACATTACTACTCATCCGGAGTATTACAAATTCTATGAGAATGCAACCTGTCCGGATGAATCATTCTTTCAAACATTGGTGATGATATCGCCTTATGCAGATGAAAATACGGATTATTTGACATATTTACATTTTCAAAAAGGTGCGAACAGCCCGGATATTTTAACAGAAGATAATTTGCAGAGAGCGAGAGAAAGCAAATATCTGATTATGAGAAAAGTTGACATGAATGTGGATGACTCGTTCTTACAGATATAAGAGAATTGTATGAAAAAAATAAAAGTGTTAATGCTTGTTCCTAATCTTTTTGTTGCAAACGGTGTGGCAAGCTTTGTGATGAATTACCTGCGTAATCTCAATCATGATGAGGTGCAGGTGGATATTGCATCTTACAAAGAGGGCGACTCTGTTTATTATGCTGAGGTAGAGGCTGCAGGTGGAAAAATGTTTTTTCTGCCGGGCATAAAAAACCTTCCTGAGCATGTTAAAGTCTGTAATAAAATTTTGTCAGAGGGTCAGTATGATATTGTCCATGATAATACCTTGCATATTTCTATTCCAATGATGTGGTGCGCAAAAAAGGCAGGTGTTCCGGTACGGATTTTGCACAGCCATAATTCAAAAATGGGAGAGACACCTGCTAAAGCGTTCCGAAATCGGTTTTTTCTTCCAGTGCTGCGTTCGCTGGCGACAAATTATGCGGCATGTTCACAGCTGGCAGGCCGTGCAATGTTCGAAGATCAAGGGTTTACGGTGATTCCGAATGTGATTCAAACAGAAAAATACCGCTTTGATCCAACGATGCGTAAATCTGTGCGGCAAAAGATGAATGCTACAGACAAGTTTGTAGTAGGAACGGTAGGACGATTGGCAGAGCAAAAAAATCCATTTTTTGCAATTGACGTTTTTAAATGCTTATTAAAAAATGTTCCGAGTGTAGAATACTGGTGGGTTGGAAATGGGCCACTTGAGGAACGGGTGAAAACTTATATAGAAGAGAAAAAGCTTACAAAATATATAAAGCTTCTGGGAAGCCGGAACGATACGGTGGAATTGTATCAGGGCATGGATGCATTTTTTCTACCCAGCTTTTTTGAAGGACTTCCAGTAACAGGCGTTGAAGCACAGGCGATGGGATTGTCGATGATAGTATCTGATACAGTTACGCGTGAGATGGTATATACAGATCTTGTTGATTATGTGAGTTTGAACGATACGCCGGAGGCTTGGGCAAGTCGGCTTGAAATAGCGTTACGAAAAAATGTAAAGAGGGAGCAATATGCCGATCGCCTAAAATTAAGCAACTTCTCTAATATAGGGTGCGGAAATCGGTTAGAACAAGTCTATTGTTGGTGGATAAATGGTTAATTATGGAGGAAAGTGTGCTTGCAACAGTAGAATTTCTCGGCTTAGTGGGCTATGAAGTTTTGATAGCTTATGCTATGAAAGCATTTTGGCCAATGAATCAGAAAAAGAAGATAATTTACCTCTTTTGGGCGTTGCTTCCGTTGGCGTTAATGACAATGTTTCATAGCGAAAGCATTGGTAATGATACGCAGGCATATACAGAGTTATTTGATGCTGTATGTAATATGACATTGAAGCAAGCTCTGTCGAATGGCCGCTTCGAGAAGGGATATATGCTATTTACATATGTCCTGACAAGGTTGTTTTCAAGTCGACAATGTGTTCTAATTGCAGAAGGAGCTATTGTATATCTGTCTCTCGCTCGGTGGCTAAATAAGTGGTGTAAAGCACCGGGATTATTTGTCTGTCTAATCGTTGAGATGCTGGAAATTGATGGCTGGATGAGCATACAGCGGCAGGCACTTGCGATGGCAATATTGTTCTTTGCATATGATGTGCTGATTGAAAAGAAATTGCTTCGCTTTGTTGTTCTTGTGATTCTGGCAGCGCAATTCCATGCTGTAGCATATGTTTTTTTGTTGACATGGCCGATGCTTTGGTGGTTTGAAGAGCATCGAGTGAACTCGTTGAAAAAGAAGTGGAAGTTTGAAAGACTGATGGCAGTTTGTGCTGTTGGAATTGTTCTGCTGATGTGGCCGATGATAAACTTTCTATTGAGGATATTTCCTAAATACCAATATTACGTGGCAGGTGCGTATATGGACGGACAGGCACGACTGGCAATTGTTCTGAAAATTATTGTCTACGCACTGATGTTGATGGTTCCACGATGGATCAAAAATCAAAAATGGGAAGCAGGGCAGAGCGTAGTTGAGTTGTCGCTATATCGCATGGCACTTGTAAATATTGTAATTTTGATTGCGGCGAATCAGGCAACAATTTTAACGCGATTTTCAGGGATATTTTCTGTTTATGCTGTGGCGGAATTTTCGGAACAAGCTTCAAAGCTGAAACGTGGAAAAAATAGAAAGATCGTAACAGTTGCAGCATTGATTCTATTTGCGCTGTATGGAGTCATTATCACAATCTATCGGACTCCAGAATGGCAGACAACATATCCGTTTGAGTGGTACTTTTGATTTTAGTTAGAATAGGAGAAAAGGCAATGATACCTAAAATTATTCATTATTGCTGGTTTGGCGGGAAGGAACTCCCGATTGAGGTTAAAAAGTGCATTGCCTCATGGAGAAAAATGTGCCCGGACTATGAAATCATACGTTGGGATGAAAGTAATTTTGATGTGGGACAACATCCTTTTGTAAGGGAAGCCTATAAAGCAAAGGTTTGGGCGTTTGTTTCGGATTACGCTCGGCTGAAGGTCGTGTATGATAATGGCGGCATTTATCTGGATACGGATGTGGAGCTTCGAAAAAATCTCGACTCCCTTCGGGAGCATGGGTGTTACATAGGAATTCAGCAAAATGAATTTCTATGTAACACCGGATTAGGTTTTGGTGCAACAAAATCTAATCCGGTGTTACTGAAAATGTTAAAATCGTATGACAATTTAACATTTTCTCCTTTGCGTGTGCGCGAACTGGCTTGCCCAGCATTGAACGATGCCGTGATCCGCTCTTATGGTAAAGTGAGCAACAGTGAAATTACGGAGTTGGATGAGGTGACAGTTTATCCTCCTCGGTATTTTGATCCGTACGGTGGTGAAAATCTGTTGTGTGAGGATACATACTCCATTCACCATTATGCTGCGTCGTGGACAAGATCCGGAAACAAATTCAAGAGAAGGATTGCAAGGCTGATAGGGCAGAATAATATCATCCATATCAAAGCGTTGCTCAAACTGTACACAAACAAAATATAAGGACATCCATTGAAATGTCAGCTAAAAAATAATAAGATGGAAAAGAAAAAATCACTAGTCAGCATTATTGTGCCTGCATACAATGCTGAAAAATTCATAGACAAATGCATTCGGAGTGTATTGAACCAGTCTTATCCGAACCTGGAACTTATCCTTGTAGATGATGGCTCCACGGACGAAACTGGGAAAATCTGCGAAGAATACGCATCAAAAGATACTCGTGTCCGGGTAATTCATAAAAAGAATAGCGGAGTCTCTGCGGCAAGGAATATGGGTCTTTCGAGTGCCATCGGAGAATACGTTGTGTTTTTGGATTCTGATGACTGGCTGGACGAGGACATTGTTGAACTGGCATTAAAAAAATACCAGAAGAACTGCATCAATATCTGGGGCTTTGTATGCTACTGGCCTCGGAATGTTCTGAAGACAGAGGAGCTGAGAGCGGAAGGTCTGTGTCAGGAGGAGCTAATCGCAAATGCGATTTTTACACGCTCAACTGCCCACTATGACCTCGGCAATTATTTTCGCGCAGGATGTGGCAAAATCTATGAACGGGCAATTATTGAAGAAAACAGTCTGGCATTTCCGGAAAAGCTGTTTATTGGTGAAGATGCTGTGTTTCTTGTAAAGTATCTCCGATATGTTTCGGGAGTTAATTTGATTTCTCAAAGGGGATACAATTATAACCATCTGAACGAAAATGCCGCAACAACGAAATATCAGAAATCGATGTATGAACAAAGCGAACTCCAGTATACAGAACTTGTGAATGCCGTTAAAGAAACTGGTCTTGCAGAAAATGATTCAATCCGGAATGCATTTGTAAATTTCCGGTGGTGGATGCTTGCCAGCTTAAGCATGAACGACTTGAGAGGTTTTTTTCAGAAAAAAGTTTTTATAATAAATCTAACAAAAGAATCCATGCGATGGGTAGAAAAACATCGGGAAGAAATGAAAGAAAGCGCCACAAGTCCAGAAGAAGTGAGTCCTGCATTCCGCAATATTTACCGGTATCGTGAAAGTCTGAGCAAAAGAATATTGTATCAGCACTATTTTATTCCAAAGTTTGAAAAGTTCATTCAGGAACATATGCGGTGAAATAGAAAGTCTTGTTCTTAAAGAATGCCGTATCGGGCAATGCTATTGTTGAAAATGTGCATATTAACTTCCTGACATTTTTGAGATAAAACGAGGAGTCATTGAAATGAATGAAAGCCCATGGATTAGCATCATTATCCCGGTTTATAATGCGGGACAATATTTTGAAGAATGTCTTCAAACTGTATGCGGAAATACACAACTGGATATTGAAATTATTTTAATCGATGACGGCTCAACAGATGGAAGTGGAAACACTGCCCGGAAGTGGGCGGCCAAAGATGTGCGAGTCCGGTATATCCAGCAGGAAAATCAGGGGTGCAGTTCAGCCAGAAATCACGGCATAGAGCTGGCCCGTGGGAAATGGATAATGTTCGTGGATGCGGATGACACCATTGAGCCTGATACGATGAAAAAGCTTCGGGTGCTAGAGCCGAAATTTGAGGATGCAGAAATCGTATGCTTTGGCTGTCACATGAATTTGCCGGAAAATATGACGGAGTTGCATAAACTAGAAAGTGCTATAACGGAAGAGCTGGCTTTATCAGCCTGTGGCATAAGGCGTCCGGAGAATGGCCTTCCGGAGACAAACTTCGCCAGTATGTGTTGGAAACTGTACCGTGGTGATTTCCTTCGTCGGACAAACTTGAAAATTGATCGGGAACTTGTCCGGGGGGAGGATTTGCTGTTCAACTGCCATGCATTCAGCGAGGCCTATTCCATCGCATTCTCTCCATATGATTATTACAATTATCGGAATAACCCACAGTCTGCTACCCGGCGGCGGAATCCTGCAATAAAAGAAAGGGATGCAGTGTTTCAAAAAAAACTTCAGGCATTTGCAAATCAATATAGATATAGGCATTTGGAACAAATCGGTGCGTCTTATTCGGCATTGAACGGAATAGCTGTCAGTTTTGGGGCATATTTCAGCTTTTTCCGTCTAGCGGAATATCGGGATTTCCGCTTGGAATTGACGAACTTTCTGCAGAAGGATTGCTATCAAAGATATTTGAAAAAAAAAATGTCCAGGTGCACAGTATCTGAATCGAAAGTCCAAGATATTGATTTTTCTGCTGGCTCATAGGATGTATTTTCTATCGTGGCTTCTGTTCGGAGTAGGGCGGAAAATAAAGAGAACGTTAGACATGGTATCGAAATCATGAACGAACGAAAAAAAGGCGCAATATTATCATACATTCAAGTGGTTTTAAGCGTTGCAGTTAGCGTTATCTATGTGCCGGTCCTCCTGCGGTATCTTGGCCAAAGTGAATACGGTCTTTATCAGATCGTCGGCTCCTTTTTCTCGTATGTCACGGTATTTGAATCCTGTATGTCTGCGGGAGTCCTGCGCAATTACTGTAATGCACTTGGAAAACAGGATAAACAGCTGGCAGATGAGACGCTTTCCACAGCACGCAGCATCTATCGGCTGATGGCAGCCGGAATGGCAGGGCTTGGAGTTGTTGTAATTTTAGGCTTCCGGGCTTTTTATGCCAGTTCCTTTACGGGGGCGGAACTCCAGGAGAGCACCATCATCCTTGGGATGCTGTTCTGCAATATGGTTGCAACTCTGTTGAGTTCAGTCTATCTGACAGTGATCACAGGGCAGGAACGCTTTGTGTTTTTGAAAATTTCCGGGATCTTACTTCAGACAGTTCAGCCACTGCTTGTGATCCTCTGCGTGATGAGGCTCCCTTATGCAATGTCTGTGACAGCAGTCATTGCAGGTTTGAATTTGGTCAACATCCTGTTTCGCTGGTGGTATGTTCAGTGCAGGTTAGAAATCCGGATTCCGACGCTGAAACCAAATTCAAAAGTGGCAAAAGAAATTTTGACCTTGTCTTCGGCCATCCTGATCGGATGTATCGCAGATCAGATTTTCTGGAAAACAGATCAGGTCATTTTGGGCAAAATGTTCAGCACCGCAGTTGTTGCGGTATACTCTGTTGGTGCGCAGATCTACATGATCTATATGCAGTTTGGGATACAGATCGCAGGTGTTTTTTACCCGCGAGTCAGTGTGTTGTATCAGGAAGAAAATGGATTGCAGAAGGTTTCGGATCTGTTTATTCGGGTTGGACGGGCTACATTTTTTGTGATACTGCTGGTTTTGTCCGGCTTCATCATTTTTGGTCGTGAATTTCTGCTTGTATGGGTCGGCGAAGGCTATGAGGCAGCCTATTGGGTTGCAATCATTGTAATGCTGCCGTTCTCTGTTGATCTGGCACAAAACCTCGGATTATGCATTCTACAGGTCAAAGGACAGTATGGTTTTCGTGCGAAGATTTACCTGCTGAGTGCACTACTGAACATTATAACGACAGTGTTATTCGCACGCAGGATCGGAATCACCGGTGCGGCACTTTCCACAGGAATTTCGATGTTCCTGACCAGTGGATTGATAATGAACTGGTTTTTTCAGAAAAGAGTCGGCCTGAACATGATAAAGTTCTGGAAAACTACAATTGGCATCATAAGTTTGGCAGTGCTTCTCACCGGGGCTGCATGTTTCATCAAGGGAATGATTTGGCATGATCCGGTATCTATAATACAATTGGGCCTCGGCATTCTCCTCTATACCATAGTGTACGGCGCAGTAATGTTTTTGTTTGCAACTGATCCGGCAGAGCGTGAGCTGCTGCAGAGGCTTTTAAAAACAAGAAGAAAGTCAAGATTGTAACTTACAAATGAAGTAAAATAAAAATTTTTGCTGCCAAGAGCGTTCTGCTCTTGGCAGATTTCTTACGCAGTAAATGTTGTGAAGGAAGGAACCCTCACGTCAGGTACAGAACGATATCTGATGACCTGCAAGTAAAATATATTTTTACTGACAACTACTTTGACAATTATCGTGGTTCGAAGGAAGTGAAATTGCTCCATATCGAACACAAACGGCTACATTTCCCACACCATGGCTCAAAATCACGTCCGGAGAAATTTAGCATCTGAGCCAGTAACTTTTTGCGCGACAATGGAAATCTTTCCATATGAGATCTGTCCAATTACAGCACAATCGAAATTGAAAATTATTATATATCCTACGAGAAAAATCTGCTAAGGAACTGTAAGCTGGGAAATAAATGAAGCCCTATTTATAGTATTGTAAAAATGCGCGACAAAAATGCGACAATGCACAGAAACAATGCAGAGTAGTCTGTAACTGAATGGAACGAAAACAACGCGTTATCGGTAAACTTGATGAATATAAAGACGAAGTTATCCTGAGAATTACTCTCTTTTAATCAGAGGGCCAGGGATTCGAGTTCCCTCAGACAATCAGGCCCTGGGTGGTGGCTTTGAACGACAACACGGTTTGCGGAGCAAAGTGATAGACCATCTGACAGAGATTTTCAAGCATTGAAAATCATGGTGATAAAGTGGTTTTTTGTTACAAATCAATAAAAATGTTGAGGAAAAAATCCTTCTGTGGTAAAATAATTGGAAAGATGCTGCGAAATCGCGGAGGGAGGATCTGTGCTGTATGCACCGGCTCCATAAACGCCTTGCGGGCGCAGCCAACAGTTCCATAGAAATCATCATTGCTTGGAGTTTTGCAGATGCGTAAGAGACTGTTTGTTAGAAACTGGATCCGAAGGCTTCTAAGGTATCTTTGTATTCCGGTTGGGTTCTTTCTGGTCGTGTTTCCTCTATATAGCCTGATGATCCGCCAGACGATCCAGGCGCAGTCCTCCAGCGCGATGGAAATGCTGGCAATCGGCACCACCCAGTTGGAGCGATGCCTGAGCAACATCCGCAGTACAACGAACAAATTGTTCAGCGAAACGGAGTATACTCTGCTTGCCAGCAGTTATGATAACAGTATTCTGGGAGATTATCAGACACTGACGAGAGCCAGCAAATCGTTACAGGATAAGACCTACGATTCCTCTGTGATCACATACAGCTATATTACATTTGAGCGGAATGGCATCATATTGGATGACCGGAGCGCGTATGAAAGCCATAGCAATTTTTACCCGGGAGCACTTGAGTATGAGGATGTGTCTCAGGAAGAATGGGATGCACAGAATCAGATCGATGTAACGACGATAAAGCCCGCCCATGTTGTCAAACTGATGCATTCCAGCTATGGCAATTCATATACCACGGTATATCAGCCCTATGTGAACACGGCGGGCCGCCTTTGCGGCGCAATGACGGTGCTGATCAAGGAAAAAGATGTCGTTTCAATGTTCCTTTCGCAGCAGCAATGGCGCAGGGAAGGGCTTTTTTGCCTGATATCCGATGACGGAACGATCCTGGCGGGAAATAACTATGACGGAACGACACTTTCCCTGGCGAGTGATGATACGGGTTGGGAGACCTATCAGGGAAAGCGCTATCTGATGGCAACGCGATATGTGGCATCTCTGAATGCAACGGCGGTCATTGGAATGCCGCCGTCGCTCTATGAAGCGGGTCTGTTGGCAGTACAGCGTGCAATCTGGCTGTATCTGATCGTGGGCGTTCTGGGCTGTGTATTGATCAGTGTCCGCATGACGCTGGAAGATATGAACAGCCTGCGTCCGATGCTGGATACGCTGGACGAATCGGATCTGGCATCACGGAAAGTGCTGAATGAGATCTTTCTCCGAAATGTGAACAGTCAGCATAAACTGGCACAGGAACTGGAGCATTCACGCAGCGAGCTGGAACATGGCAAAATGGAAATTTTGCTGCGTACAGGGTCTGTAAGTCAGGAATCCCTTCAGCAGCTGACGGATGCGGTGCAGCTGAAAGCCTATAACTTCCTGCTGCTGATCCCATCGCTTCAGGAAAACGCCGAGTGCTCACTGAAAGAAGAGCTGCGTACTGTGGTGGTGTCAGAGCAGATACGTCAAATTTATGGGCAGAGATTTTATGTACAGGCAACGGCAGATGACCTGATCCTGGTGATCCTGACGCAGGAAACGGATGAAGCAGAGGAACTGCGGGAGATGTGTTTCCGTACAGAGCAGCTGTATGATGCGCTGCATCTGACAACTCCCCTGATATTGAGCGATCCTTTTGAGAAAATGGAGCAGTTGTCAGATATTTACTGGAAGGCCCGCAACGTAGCGGCCTATGCGGATCCGACACAGAAGATCTGCTATTTGGGGAACAGCAGTGCGCAGCGCGGTACCACGGTCAATGCAACCAATGCAGCGCGGCTTCGGGAGTATCTGCTTTCCGGATGTACGGAAGAGGCGGTTTCGCTTCTGAGTGAACTGTTCCCGGTGGATAATCTGGACCCGGAAAACTTCAAGCAGGATTTTTACACGGCAGGCGGCATTCTGTTGAACACGGCGGAAAGGGTATGCTGTCCGGATATCGCCTATCTGTGCAGTTATGACTCTAAACTGACTGCCCGCCAGATGCTGAGCCGGTTGCAGGACTGCTGTGTGGAGATCTGCAATCATGTGCAATTCTTGAAGCATAGCCACAATGATGCGCTTCAAAAGAATATTCTGGACTGGCTGGCACAGAATTTCCAGAATCCGGAGATCAATGCGGCGATGACGGCGGAGCAGTTCAAGATCTCGAAAAAGTATCTTTCGCAATTCCTGAAGGAGCAAACCGGAAAGAGCTATACAGAGTATGTGGAAGAATTGCGTCTGGATCATGCAATGCAGCTGCTGAGAACGACAGATCTGAATATTACGGATATTGCAGAACAGTGCGGCTTCTCCACGGCAAATACATTCTATAAGGCATTCCGGCGGAAGTATCAGCTCTCGCCTTCTGCAGTTCGCAAAGGAGATAACTGATTTCAGCGCAGAAAAAACGAACGATGTCAGCCCATTCGGACAGACATCGTTCGTTTCTTTTTACAGGTGGATTCAGGAATGGATGCTTATGGTCACAGTGCAGGGAGCATCCAATGCAAAGGTCAGCTCAAGCAGCCCATCGTGGCGTGTGGTCACGGTGCAGGGAACAGAGGCTGTAACAGCTTTGAAGCCCGGCTGCAGAACAGCCAGAACCGTGCTGCGGCCCGCTGCGGTAAAATCCAGTGTGGCATTTAAGGCGCTGTTGTCCGGTGCCCAATCCGTATGCCGGACAAAGGCATCAAAACCGGTCGTGAGGGTGCCGGGGCGGTAGTAAGCGGAAAACCACTGTACAATGGGAGAAGAAAGCCCGCTGAACTGGTGCCAGCCGGCACCACGGCGGCTCTCGATCATAAAGTGTTCAAAACAACAGTAGCTTTCGGCACACTCGTTCTGCCACAGGGTAAGAGCGGTGTCGGCAATGCGGTAAGCAAAATCGGCAAGGCCCGCATCCAGTGCAGATTTGAAGAACATCCACTGATAAGGCATCCATACAGCGCCGTTCCAGTAGCCGTCACGCCGATAGTACGGCGCACTCTGATCCACAGTGGAAAGGCCGCAGGCACACCACAGGTGTTCCGGGCTCTGCAGCTTCTGCCACAGAAGTTCCTTCTGCGGTTCTGTACAGGCACCTGCAAACAGCGGCGAAGCGCCATCCATGCCCATATCGTAGTTCAGCCCCTGCTCGGTGCGCAGAATATCTGCAGCATCACCAGAAGGATCGTGCAGGAGGTACCCGAAGTAACCGCTTTCCTCGTCCCATGCAGTCTGCAGGGAGCGCCCCAAGCGAAGCGCATCGGCATCAAAAGCATCTGCGTCGGCTGTCTCACCCAGCAGGCGGGCGGTGTACGCCAGGATCTTGGCACAGCGTATCGCATGGGCAGTTGTGACCACGGGCGCGCAGCTGGCCTGCAAACGGCGGCGATGGACCTCCTGCTGTGGGGGATAATCGTCCCATCCACCGGAATTATAGAAATAATCCCAGGGGCGCAGCAAGCCGCTGTGCAGGTTGGCGGTAGTGGAGCCGCCTTCCTGCCCGGTGAAGAAGCGGTAGTACAGCTTCAGGCGCGGATAGCAGTAGGCGGCAAGTTCTCTGCTGCTGGTGCGATTCAACAGCTCAGCGTACAGATAAAACTGCGTTGGCACCATGGAGCCATGGTGTAAGAAAGCAGCATCCACAGAATCCGGGGGCATCAGGTAGGTGTTCAGGCAGTCAAAGGCGTTGCGCAGGCTGGTCTGAGCCAGACCCATTCCAATGAATCCGGAATCCCATGTGTAGACACAGTCCCACCAGCGTCCGGGAGTGTAGTGACGGATATACTGTCCCCGCGTGTACACCGGATACACAACGTTGGTGCAGAGAACTGCGTTCATCAACTGTTGGCCCAAGGCAAGCGATTCGGCAGCCGGTAAAGCGGGCGGTGCTGCAAGGGAGGTAGAAGCCTGCTGCCATACATGCTCCCAATCACTGCGCTGCGTCAGCAGCTCATGGCAGCGCAGCGCGGCGGCAGAAGCATCCGGCGCAGCACAGACCGCTCCATAGATCACTTTTGTCTGTCCTGCCTCCAAGGGGATCGGCCCCATAAAGAGATTGACGTAATGCCCTTTTCCGTTGCCGCGCAGCGTGGCATTTACATGGTCGTGTACGGTGTCACGCAGAAAGATATCCAGTTCATCGTTTTCGATCGTGCGAATATGGGTTGTGATATCATCCCACAGGATCCCGTAGCACTCCTGAATGTGGGGATACTGCAGGGTCAGATAGTTCTCATCTGCGGCGGGCTCGGCCTGAGGCCGGGAGCCATCTCCACGCAGTGTAACGGTAAAGTTACCTGCGTCCGCTTGCTCACACAGAGCGAGGCAGTCCAGCTTCGCCCCTCCAACACCGGCAGCAGTCAGGGTCAGAGTGAATTTCCCGGCGGGAATGGAAGCATTCAGCGGCAGGATGGCAATGGAAGGCTTCTGACAGGGTGGCAGCTGTAACGTATCCTGACCATTGACATCATACTCGGAACTTTCATCTGCCGGATTCCAATACCGTACACAGAGACAGGGGGCACGCAGGGGCGCGGTAAGGGAAAGCGTAAAGGTAACGGTGTCCCCTTTTCCGTTGGGCACGACCTGCCCAAAAGGTCCTTTGCCTTCGGAACAGCCGAACCCCATGCCAATGCCGTATCCCTGACCAAAGCCGGGAACGGCTTCTTCGCCCCGGCGCAGACCATCCCAGGTCAGGCATTCATTGGGACGGTGGATGGAAAAATCCAGGGTGTCATAATCCTTTGCCCAGACAAAGGCCGCGTTTTCCGGCAGGGATACCTCACAGCCCGGCAGGGAGAAGCCGCGGTAGGAAGGAACGGAATCCCAGGCCGAAGCCATGTAATGGAGCACCAGATTCTGCGGAGCATCTGTATTGTTGTGGAGTTCAGCACGGATCAGCCGGGCATCCTCTCCCAAGGGGGCAAAAGAGATGTCTGCATACAGCTGATCCTTCCACAGGAGCTCGTGGCGGAACGTGTAGCAGCTCAGATCCGGAGCCGCAGCCCAGGGGTGAAAGCCGCTTTCAAACCGTACATTGGGCACATCGACCCGGCGGCGATACATTCCCGGAAAAACGGACAGGTCAAACCGAACGCCGTCGTTGGCCGCAGGAACATGGGAAATGCCGCTGTAACGTTTGGTGTAGGGGCCCCATGCAGGCAAGGAAAGGTCATGTGATTGCATGGTGTGATATCCTCCCATCAGCCCTTGACTGCGCCAATGGTAACACCGGCAACAAAGTACTTCTGCAGGAACGGATACAGGCACATGATCGGCAGGGTGGAAACCACCATGGTGGCATATTTCAGACCATCGCCGATGACCTCGACATCACCGGTGGAACCGGCCATGTTGCCGATGTCGCTCTGGATCAGGACCTCACGCAGGATCATCTGCAAAGGGTACAGAGAACGATCCCGAATGTACAGCAATGCCGGGAACCAGCTGTTCCACTGCGCAACGCCGTAGAACAGCGCCATAACGGCGAACACTGCACCGGAGAGCGGAAGAACAATGCGGAAGAAGGTCGTGATATCGTTGCAGCCGTCCAGGGCTGCGGCCTCGATCAGCTCATTCGGGATGGTGTTTTCAAAGAACGTGCGCATGATGATCATGTTATAGGTACTGATGGCGGAAGGCAGCACCAGCGCCCAGATCTTATTCAGCATACCCAGCTTCTGAATGATCAGATAAGTGGGGATCATGCCACCGTTGAAGAACATGGTAAAGATGAAAAGGCTGATAAAGACATTGCGCCCGAACAGATCCTTGCGGGACAGGGGGTAGGCGGCGCAGGCGGTAAGGGTCACGCTGATCAGGGTGCCCAGCACGGTATACAGGATCGTGTTCAGATAACCCGTCCAGATGCTGGCATCCTTCAGAACCTTCTCATACATGGAGGTCGTAAAGCCTTTGGGCCAGAAGGAAACATTGCCTGTCAGCAGCTGCATGGGATCACTGAACGAGCCGCTGATGATGTGCAGAAGCGGCAGAATAATGGTTGCGCTGATCAGGATCAGCAGCAGATACACAACAATGGTATAGATTCGTTCCCCGATGCTTTCCTTCACTTTCGTGGGGTGATTCATCGCATCAATATTCTTTTTCATCACCACAGGCTCACCTCACTGATCTTTTTGCTGAACTTGTTGAACAGCACGATAATGGTAAAATTGATCACAGAATTGAACAGGCCCACAGCCGCAGAGAAGCTGTAATCGCCGCTTTCAAAGGCACGGCGGTAAACGTAAGTGGAGATCACATCGGCAGTCTCATAGGTTGCAGGGTTGTACATCAGCATGATCTTTTCATAGCCGACTGAGAAAATAGAGCCCATACGGAGGATCAGCATGATGATGATCGTGGGCAGCAGGCCGGGCAGCGTGATATGGATCAGCTTGTCCCATTTGGAAGCACCGTCAACAGTGGCGGCCTCGTAGAGAGAGGGGTCAATGCCGGTCAGTGCCGCCATGTACACAATGGAACCGTAGCCGGCGCTTTGCCAGATGTCAGAAAGAACATAGATCGTCTTGAAGTACTTGGGTTCGGCCATAAAGTGGATCGGCGTACCGCCAAAGGCGGTGATCAGCTGGTTGATCAGGCCGCTGGAAGGAGAAAGCAGGGCGCTCAGAATACTGACAACGACCACGGCGGAGATGAAGTGGGGCAGGTACACCACGGTCTGTACGCTGCGTTTGAAGAATTTACCGCGGACTTCGTTGATGAGCAGAGCCAGAATGATGGGAATGGGAAAGCCCACAATAATGGAATACAGGCTGATGCCAAGTGTGTTTTTGATCAGACGGCCAAAATACTCGGATTTAAAGAACTGGGTGAAATATTTGAAGCCGACCCACTTGCTGCCCGTGATGCCCAGTACGGGAGAGAAATCACGGAAGGCGATCTGCGCGCCGTACATGGGCGCGTACATGAACACGATATACCAGATCAGGGCGGGCAGCAGCATCAAAAGCAGATAACGGCTGCGCCAGAACTTTTTGCAGGCATGATCAAGGCGGTTCGCTGTTGGCAGTGTGATCGGTTTTGCTGCGGTGGCAGTTTTCATGGTGGTATTCTCCTGTTTTCGTTCTGAAGAACCCAGGAAAAAATAGGCCGGGAACAGAGTGTTCCTGCCCCGGCCGTTATTTTACTGGATCAAAAAATAGGTGCCTGCTGAGGCATCAGCCATTCAGAGTCTTCTGGTAGATATCGATGACCTCTGCAATGCCCATGCCATTGACCTTTTCAACGTAGGTGTCCCAGTTGGACAGCGGCTCACGGCCGGAAACAAACTTGATGATCATCTCATCAACGTAAGTATCCACGTCTGCCATCACTGCACGACGGACGGCATCATCCTCAGAGGAGAAGGAGGTGGAGCCGGGGATCACATACTTCTTGGATTCTTCCAGGAAGGGAATGATGCAGTCCTGCTTTGCGCGGTTGACAGACTCATCATCCAGCTGTGTGACCTCATCCTGGCTCAGAATGAACGGGCCGGAGCTCTGTGCAAAGGTGAAGGTGCCGATCGCATTCTTGGGAGACAGGCCGTCAGGGTTCTTCATTACATAATCGGTGAAGATCGGCTTGCCGTCCTGCATGGTGTAGTGAGTGCCCTCAATACCCATGTTGATCAGCCGGGTGCCCTCGTCGCTGTACATGTAATCCAGCAGAGCGACCACGCGGTCAACGTTCTTGCAGCTTGCGGTGATGGTGGCGGCTGCAATGGCACGCGGCTCCTGATCAATATAGGAGTGGATCTGTGCATCGCCCTTGGGGGGTACGGTGGCCTCAACATGGAAGCCGGGGAAGGAGGCAGGCATGGTGGCGTTCTGTGCAGCCAGCATACCGCCCAGCGGGCCGTAGAAGGAAGCCACCGCGTTCTGGGCCAGCTTCGGCACGAAGGAAGCGTAGTCCATGGTGATGATCTCAGGGTCGATATAGCCCTTCTCGTACATATCGTGCATCCAGGTCACGGCCTTTTTGTACTTGGGGTCGATGGGGCCGTAGTGGACCTTGCCGCCATCGTCCGGATCGGTGTAGAAGTCATCCAGGCAGCCGAATGCGGTGCAGAAGTTCCGCAGGCCGGTCATATCGTAGGAGCTGAAGGGGATCTCATCGTTGGTGCCGTTGCCGTTCAGGTCGGTGGTCTTGACCAGATGCCAGTAGTTCTCCCAGTCCTCCAGGGTCACGGGGCTCTCAATGCCCAGCTTTTCCAGCCAGTCGGTGCGGACGATGTAGGGCATATTGCCGGAGACCTTCTCATCCAGCATGGGCATATAATAAATATTGCCGTCGCTGTAAGTTAGTGCTTTTTCGACACCGTCCCGCTTGTCGATCTCCTTCTTCAGGTTGGGCATGTTGTTCTCGATGTAGTCGTTCAGGGACAGGATCACGCCGGACTCGCCGTATTTCAGCACCTCGGTGGTGGGCATATCCATAATGATATCCGGCAGCTGAGCATCCATCATCACAAGGTTCAGGCGCTCGTTGTAGTTGTCCTGCGGGGGATTATCAAATTCAAAATCCATATTGAATTTTTCGCCCAAGACCTTCCAGATATCCATCTGCTCGGCAGCAACCTCATTTGCGGCCTTGGATTTCAGGATGCGAACAGTGATACGCTCGTTGGAAGCAGCTGCTCCGGAACCGGCAGCAGAAGAAGTAGTAGAGGAAGAGCTGCCACAGCCCTCCAGAACACCCAATGCCAGAGAAGCGACCATAGCGCTGCATACGGCGCGTCTGCTGATTTTTCTTTCTTTCATAAGATCTTTTCCTCCTTGATTTATGGAATGGGACGGGGGAGATCCCCGTACTTCCATAACCTCCGTTCAGCTCGTACGCTGCCGCCCAGTGGTTTTTCCTTACTCAGAAGCATATCATGTTCTTTTTGGAATTGCAACATTTTTTGATACAAAGCGCACAAAAGATTTTCTCATTTTTGAGTGTGATTGTTGCACAATATCCACAAAGATGCATTTTTTCTTCCTTTTGTCATGGTGCGGGATGAAATGTCATGCTCCTTCACCTTGACGATTCCGGCACAAAAAGATATGCTGGAAACAAAATTGGAATCGGAGATCCATTCAAAAGAAAGGAAGAGAGAAACTATGAGTAAGCAAATCACGGCCATCATCGTGGGCGCGGGCCACCGGGCGATCCTGTACAGCCTGTATGCGCTGGAACACCCGGACGAGCTGAAGATCGTGGGCGTAGCAGATCCGGATCCGATCCGGCGGAAAAAGGTTGCGGAGATGCATGGCTTCGGGGAGGAAATGTGCTTCAGGAATGCTGAGGAGCTGGCAGAAAGGCCTAAGCTGGCAGATGCGGTGATCAATGGAACCATGGACCGCCAGCATGTGCCCACTGCGGTTCCGCTCCTGCGTGCAGGATATGATATGCTGCTGGAAAAGCCCTTCGCGATCAGCGAGGAGGAAGTGAACTATTTATATAAGGTGGTAAAAGAGACCGGGCGGAAGGTGATGATCTGCCACGTTCTGCGGTATGCGCCCTTCTATGTCGCAATCAAGCAGAGACTGCTGAGCGGGGAGATCGGTGACATTATCAATATTCAGGCCACAGAACATGTCAGCTACCATCATCTGGCCGTCTCCTTTGTGCGCGGCAAATGGGGCAACGAGGAAAAATGCGGGGCTCCGATGCTGCTGGCAAAGTGCTGCCATGACATGGATCTCATTATGTGGCTGAAGAGCGGCGTTTCGCCCAAACAGATCGCAAGCTTTGGAAGTGACTTCCAGTTTGATCCTGCCAAAAAGCCCGCAGGGGCAGGCAAGCGCTGCCTGGTGGATTGCCAGTGCGAGGAGACCTGTCTGTACTCTGCCAAAAAGCATTATCTGGATCACCCGGATCGGTGGGCGTTCTATGTATGGGACTGCCTGGAGAATATTGAGAATCCGACGCTGGAGGACAAGCGCAAGTCGCTGATGACAGACAATATCCATGGACGCTGTGTGTGGGATTGCGAACATACGGTGGTGGATCATCAATCGGTGCTGATGAATTTTGCGGATGGCGCAACTGCGACCCTGAACATGATCGGCGGCACCGCGAAGCCGGAGCGTAATATCCATATCATTGGTACGAAGGGTGAGATCAAGGGCGTGTTTGACGATTCGGTTTTCACTGTGCGCACCATAGATACCGCCAGCGAGAAGGGCTGGAACGAGGAAGTGGTAGACCTGAAGATCGGTGGAGATAAGAGCGGCATGACAGGCTCTCATGGCGGCGGCGACCTGCGGCTGGTGGAGGACTTTGTTCATGTGCTTCAGGGCGAGGAGCCTTCCATCTCCTGCACAACGATCAAAGATTCGATCAATGGGCATCTGGGGGTCTTCTGCGCAGAGCGTGCTCGCAAGGAGAGCGCCGTCATACCGATGCCAGACATCAGATAATGCAGTGCTGACATAGAAAACGTCCCCGTGCAGTTTTGATATCCTGCACGGGGACGTTTTGTGATCTTTTTATTTCCTCATTTCCGCATTCACCCATTCCCGCACGCGGTCAGGCCGGTTGGTGACGATGCAGTCAGGGCCAAGGGGCAGCAGGGAACGGACAGCGTCCTGGGTGTCCACGGTCCAGAACGCGGCCTGGATGCCCATGGCGTGGAGCTGGTTCACGAGATCGGGGTTGGAGTAGGCGGTGTGGTACTCGCAGCTGACGATGTCCACAGGGAAATCCAGCGTTTTGATGTAGGCAGCCACATCCGCCTGCTCCTCCAGATGGCCGATGACCTGCTCCACGGTCTCGCCGGGGAAGTTGGCGCGGAGCATATCCACCTTGTCGGCCACAGTGCGGTAGATGAGATTGTTCCGCAGGTCGATGCAGTTTTCCTCGCTGAAGGGCTCATCCATGCTGTTCACAAGGCCCAGATCCTTCCATATCACCGGCGGGGGAAGCACCATGCTGAGGAAAGCGCCGTAGGTCAGCGCGCCTACCTTCAGCTCAGGCATCAGCTGCTTTGCCTGCCGCAGCTGGGAGTGGTGGAAGGAGATGAGGGTGAGCCGATCGGTGAGCCCGGCGGCGCGGACTGCATCCAGCACCCGGGGCACAAAGTCGGGGTCGTCCTGCAGTGGGCTTTTCAGTTCCAGCTGCACCTGGGTGCCCTCCATGCCGGCGCAGAGCTCCAGCGCTTCCTGCAGCGTGGCGATCCTCTCGTTGGCGTAGATGGCATCTTTCCAGCTGCCAAAATCCAGGGTCTTCAGCTCGCCCATGGTCAGGTCGTAGATCTGGCCGGAGATGTCGGTGTGCATGTCCACCATATAGTCGTGGTGGATGACCAGCTCGTTGTCGTAGGTCTTCTGTACATCCATTTCCACGCCGTCTGCGCCGATCTCCATCGCCTTGCGGAAGGCGACCAGCGTGTTCTCAGGGGCCAGATAGGATGCACCGCGGTGCGCAATGATTTGGGGTGTCGTCATCTTGTGCTATGATTCCTTTCCTCACAGTTGGCTCAGGCCAGATCTTCGCCGTCGGAGGCGATGACCTTTTTATACCAATAGAAGCTGTCCTTCCGGCTGCGGGCCAGCGTGCCCTTGCCTTCGTTGTCCTTGTCCACATAGATGAAGCCGTACCGCTTCTTCATCTCGCCGGTGGAAGCACTGACCAGGTCGATGGGGCCCCAGGTGGTGTAGCCCAGCAGGGGCAGGCCGTCCTCGTTGATGGCCTTTTCCATCTGCTCGATGTGGGCCCGCAGGTAGTCGATGCGATAGGTGTCGTGGATAGAACCATCTGCTTCCACCTTGTCCACCGCACCCAGACCATTCTCCACGATGAAGAGCGGTTTCTGGTAGCGGTCATACAGGCTGTTCATGGTGATGCGCAGGCCCACCGGGTCGATGGCCCAGCCCCAATCGCTGGCCTTGAGGTAGGGGTTCCTGACGGCATCCATGATGGCATTGCCGCTGGCCTTGTTCATCAGTTCGGGGTCCACAGTGGCGCAGCGGCTGGAATAGTAGCTGAAGGAGATGAAGTCCACAGTGCCCTCTTTCAGCAGCTGCTCGTCGCCCGGCTCCATCTGCAGGGTGATGCCTGCACGTTCCATCCGTTTTTTGGCCCAGACAGGGTATTCGCCGCGGGACTGGACATCAATGAAGAAGTAGTTGTCGCGGTCAGCCTCGGCAGCAGCCTGCACATCGGCAGGGGCGCAGGTGCGGGGGTAGAACTGACCGGCGGCCAGCATACAGCCCACCATGGCATCGGGCATGATGGCATGGGCCAGCTTGACGGCCTTTGCGCTGGCCACCAGCTCGTGGTGAGCGGCCTGATACTTGACCTGCTGCACGTTCTCGCCGGGTGCAAAGAGCAGACCGGCTCCCATAAAGGGCATGTGGAGCAGCATGTTGATCTCGTTGAAGGTCAGCCAGTACTTGACCTTGCCCCGGAAGCGCTGGAACAGCACCTCACAGTAGTGAGCGTAGGCATCCACCATCCGGCGGTCTTTCCAGCCGCCGTACTTTTTGATCAGGGCAATGGGGGTATCAAAGTGGCACAGGGTCACCAGCGGCTCAATGCCGTACTTGTGGCACTCATCAAAGAGTTCCTCATAGAAGCGCAGGCCCTCTTCGTTGGGCTGCGCGTCATCGCCGTTGGGCAGGATGCGGGTCCAGGCAATGGACAGGCGGTAGCAGCGGAAGCCCATCTCGGCAAAGAGCTTGATGTCCTCCTTGAAGTGGTGGTACATGTCAATGGCTTCGTGGGAGGGGTAGAAGTGCTCGGCATCGCAGTCCAACATCTTCAGCTGGCCCAGCGCCACGGGGAAGCGGTCGGGGCCAAAGGGCACCACGTCCACGCTGGACAGGCCGCGCCCGCCCTCGTTGTAAGCGCCCTCGCACTGGTTGGCGGCAGTGGCACCGCCCCACAAAAAGTCTTTCGGGAATTTGCCCATAGGTCTTACCTCCTGATGCAGTTGAATTCTGATGATTCAATGATACCATGTTCTGAGCCGCTGTCAACCGGGAAAGTACGACTTTAGCCGTCAATTCGACGAAAAATGTTGCTGATTTTTGACACTTTTCACGAAGAAATCGAAAATTGCGGGCAATTTTCCTTGGAATCTGTTTCTTCCAAACGGACAGTAAGTGTGATAGACTGAATAGGTAAACGGAAAACGGCTCACCCTGCCCTTCATTGCTTTGCAATGCCGGAGCGGGCGAGGACGTTGATGAAAGAGCTATCAGGAAAAATGGAGTGTTTGCTATGACTGAATTCAAGCCCATCAAGGAAGGCAAAGTCCGCGAGATCTATGACAATGGCGACAGCCTCATTATGGTTGCTACCGATCGTATCTCTGCATTTGATGTGATCCTGAAAAATAAAGTGACCAACAAGGGCAAGGTGCTGACCCAGATGAGCAGATTCTGGTTCGACTACACCAAGGATGTTTTGCCCAACCACATGCTGAGCGTGGATACCGCCGATATGCCCGAGTTCTTCCGCACGCCTGCCTTTGAGGGCCGGAGCATGAAGTGCCGCAAGCTGACCATGCTGCCCATCGAGTGCATCGTGCGCGGCTACATCACCGGCAGCGGCTGGGCCAGCTACCAGCAGAACGGCACCGTCTGCGGCATCCGCCTGCCCGAGGGCCTGCAGGAATCCCAGCAGCTGCCCGAGCCCATCTACACTCCTTCCACCAAGGCTGAGATCGGCGACCACGATGAGAACATCAGCTACGAAAAGAGCATTGAGGTGCTGGAAAAGCAGTTCCCCGGCCATGGCGAGGACTACGCCACCAAGCTGCGGGACTACACCATTGCCCTGTACAAGAAGTGCGCCGCGTATGCCCTGAGCCGCGGCATCATCATTGCCGATACCAAGTTCGAGTTTGGTCTGGATGAGAACGGCAACGTGGTGCTGGGCGATGAGATGCTCACCCCCGATTCCAGCCGCTTCTGGCCGCTGGAGGGCTATGAGGCCGGCCACGGTCAGCCCTCTTTCGATAAGCAGTTCGTCCGCAACTGGCTCAAGGCCAATCCCGACAGCAACTACGATCTGCCTCAGGATGTCATCGACAAGACCATTGCCAAGTACGAGGAAGCTTATGAGCTCCTGACCGGCAAGAAGCTGTAAACACTCTGATCTTCTTTCTCCCCTCTGCTGTATAACGGCAGGGGGGATTTTTATATCAGCAGACCTGCCTGGAGGGACGGCGGGGTGTTCCCCAAGCAAGTGTCCGGAGGGTGGGACCCGACTGCCGTAGGCAGTTGGGCGGGGGATGGAATGCCCCGTATCACTTGCGGGGGAATACCCCGCTGGCCCGACAGTACGCTGTACCAAAAAATCCCCCCGCCCATGAACAGATGGGGCGAGGGGAAAGCTAAGGGTTGGCAGTGTTACAGGATGCGCACCCGGATGACAGCAGGGATGGCGGCCAGCTTCTCAGCCAGCCTGCCGTCCACGGCACCGGTCGCGTCCAGCATGGTGTAAGCCATGTTCTTTTTGCTCTTGTTCACCATGTTTTCAATGTTCAGGCCCGCTTCGGTGGTCAGGGCGGTGATCTGGCTGATCATGCCGGGCTCGTTCTTGTGGATGATGCAGATGCGCTTGCCGCCTGCACGGGGCTGATGCACCTCGGGCATGTTCACCGAGTGGGTGATGTTGCCGTTCTTGAGGTAATCGCTGATCTCCTGCACGGCCATTGCGGCACAGTTGTCCTCGGCCTCCGGCGTGGAAGCACCCAGATGCGGGGTGCAGACGATGCCGGGTTTGCCCAGAATGGCCTCAGTGGGGAAGTCGGTCATGTAGCCGGAGACCTTGCCCGTCTCCATGGCCTCCAGCAGGGCTGCGGTGTTCACCAGCTCACCGCGGGCATAGTTCAGGATCTTCACGCCGTCCTTGCACAGGGCCAGGGTCTGGGCGTTGATGGTATCCTTGGTGGTGGGCAGGTAGGGAACATGGATGGTGATGTAGTCGCACAGGGGGAGCATGTCGTTCAGGTTTACGCAGTGGTGTACCTGGCTGGACAGGTTCCAGGCGGCATCAATGGAGATGTAGGGGTCGTAGCCGTAGACCTCCATGCCCAGCTCAATGGCGCAGTTGGCCACCCGGGAACCAATGGCACCCAGACCGATGACACCCAGCGTCTTGCCTTTGATCTCGTTGCCCACGAACTTTTTCTTGCCCTTTTCCACGGTCTTGGCCATGGCGGGGTCGCCGGTCAGGCCCTGGCACCACTGGGCGGCGGTGGCCACATTGCGGCTGCCTGCGATCAGCATTCCGATCACCAGCTCAGCCACGGCGTTGGCGTTGGCACCGGGGGTGTTGAACACCACGATGCCCTGCTCCGAGCAGCGATCCAGCGGGATGTTGTTCACACCGGCACCGGCACGGGCAATGGCCAGCAGGTTGTCGTTGAAGGTAGTGTTCAGCAGGTCGGCGCTGCGCACCAGAATGCCATCGGGGGCATCGGTGTCCACCGATACATCGAACAGATTCTTGTTCAGCTTTGCCAGGCCCACCGGGCTGATGGCGTTCAGGGTCTTGATCGTAAACATACTTTCCTATCTCCTATACACAAATCAGGCATTTGCCTTGCGGAATTTCTCCATGAAGTCCACCAGCTTCTCCACGCCTTCTGTGGGCATTGCATTATAAATGGAAGCGCGCATACCGCCCACCAGACGGTGGCCCTTCAGGTTGACAAAACCGGCTTCGGCGGCCTCGGCGCAGAACTTCTTGTCCATGTCAGGGTCAGGGCTGGTAAAGGTGACGTTCATCGTGCTGCGGTAGCGGTGCTCCACAGGGTTGTGGAAGAACTCCTGACCGTCCAGATAATCATACAGGATCTTAGCCTTGGCTTCGTTGATCTTCTGCATGTTTTCCAGACCGCCGATGTCGTTTTCCAGATACTTGAGCACCAGACCGGTCATGTAGATGCACCAGCAGGGGGGCGTGTTGTACATGCTGTCCTTGGCCAGCAGGGTGGTGTAGTTCATCATGGTGGGCACGGTGTCGGCGGCGTGGCCCAGCAGGTCGTCCCGGACAATGGCAATGGCCATGCCGGCGGGGGCTACGTTCTTCTGCACACCAAAGTAGATGCAGCCATACTTGCTCACGTCCACAGGTTTGGAGAGGATCATCGAGCTCATGTCTGCCACCAGCGGCACACCCTCCACCTGAGGTACCTCAACGTACTGGGTGCCGAAGATGGTGTTGTTCTGGCAGATGTGGATGTAGCTTGCGTCCTTGTCGTAGTCGATGGTGTTGACATCGGGGATGTAGGTGAAGTTCTTGTCCTTGCTGGAAGCAACGATCTTCACCTCGCCGAACTTGGCGGCCTCCTTGGCAGCCAGGTTCGAGAAATTACCGGTGACCAGATAATCGGCCTTGCCTGTGGTCATAAAGTTCAGGGGCACCATGGCAAACTGCTGGGTAGCACCGCCTTGGAAGAAACCGACCTTGTAGTTGTCAGGGATGTTCATCACCCGGCGCAGGGTGGCTTCGGTCTCAGTGATGATGGCATCGAACCACTTGCTGCGGTGGCTCATTTCCATCACGCTCTGGCCGGAATCGCCGTATTCCAGCAGCTCTGCCTGTGCCTGACGGAGCACCTTTTCCGGTAACATGCTGGGGCCTGCGCTGAAGTTATATACTCGTGCCATATGGAACTCTCCCTTTCCTATCCATACCGCCGCTCTCATCTGCGGCAGGTGTGTGCTTGATTTGTCCGTAGTATACCGGTTCCGGGGGTGCAAAAACAAGAGCATCTTTGCACAAAGATGGGACTGCTCTGCCTGCCTTGAACGCACAAAACACACAACTGTCCATGGAGAAAGAACACTTTTTAAGACAAGTGTAAAAATATGCTGGTTTTACCGCATGGCTCCTCACTTTTACTGCTTGCCTGTTTGTGCCGGGTGTGGTATAATCATGTTGAAATGAGACAAATGTAAAAGCAAAAAATCGGAGGTGAAACCGGTGTATGGACTTTCAGACAGACTGAAACCACTCTCTGCCGCCGAGGAGCAGGTGCTGCTGGCGCTCTGGGACTGCCCCGCCCCGGCCACCCGGCGGGATATCAGCGAAAAGCTGACCGCCACCGGCTGGGCTCCGGCCACGGTGCTCAACTTTTTGTACCGTCTGGAGGAAAAAGGCTGGGTCAAGGGCGGCAAGGCGGGGAGCCAGAACACCTATCTGCCCACGGTCACCCGCCGGGCCTATTGCGTTGCGGCCATGCGCCAGCGGATGGACACCCTCTTCGGCGGCAGCCTGCCTGAAGCGGTCCGCGCCCTTGCCAGTGAGAGCGGCGCTTCCCAGAGCCAGCTGGAACAGGCCATCCGGGTGCTGGAGGAGCAGCATCAGGAGGCAGAAGAATACGACCTGTACGATCCCTATGGGTGACGGAAAACGAAAAAGCTCCCATTACGGGAGCTTTTTCGTTGCATTCGGTCGAAAGATGTGTTAAAATCAAATGCGAAAAGGTACTGCACATAACGGCAGGCGGGGAGCCCACACTTCCGGAAGGAGGTGAGAGCAATGCCGATTACTTTGACGTTCCATATTTTTGGACTGGTATTTACCATCAAGGTGAAAAGCGAAAACCGCCACCCTGGCCGGTGACGGTTTTCTATGCAAATAGATAGCTAAAACCCTTCAGGGCTAACCGCTTGTCGCAGTGCCTTTTCTATTTGTAGTATAGTGATTTTTTCCTGGTTTGTCAAGTGGCGGAAGGATATACGATGGAGTGCAGATTGAAAGCAAAAAAATGCGGCGGCTGTCCGATGCTGGGGCTGGATTATGCCGAGCAGCTGAAACAAAAAGAAGCCGCTGTCCGTAAGCTGGTGGGGAAATACGGCCTGGTGGCTCCCATCCGGGGCGCGGAAAACCCCTGCCATTACCGCAATAAGGTGATCTCTACCTTTGCAGCGGGCCCCGGCGGGAAACTGGTGTCCGGAATCTATGCGGCAGGCACGCATAAAGTGCTGCCTGTGGAAAGCTGCCTGCTGCAGGACGAAGTGCTGGACACCGTGATGCAGGCGGTGCGGGCGGCGGCCAGCACCTGCCGCTACCAGCCTTACGATGAGGACAAGGGTACCGGCCTGCTCCGCCACTGCCTGCTGCGGCGCGGTGTGGTGTCCAGGCAGGTGATGGTGGTAGTGGTGACAGCCCAGCCGGTTCTGCCCGGGGCGAAAAACTTTGTCCGCACCCTGCTGGCCGAAGCCGAGAAGCGCCATGTCCCCGTGACCACCGTGGTGCAGAACTACAACCCCCGCCGCACCAGCGTGGTGCTGGGCGAAGAGGAAAAGACGCTCTACGGCAAGGGCTTCATTCTGGATACCCTCTGCGGCAAGACCTATGCCCTGAGCCCCCGGAGCTTCTACCAGATCAACCATGACCAGACCGAGGTGCTGTATGGTCTGGCTGTGGAAGCCGCCCGCCTGACTGGCAAAGAGGTGGTGCTGGATGCCTACTGCGGCATTGGCACCATCGGTCTGACCGCCAGTGGCAGGGCAAAGCAGGTGGTGGGCGTGGAGCTGAACCGGGACGCTGTCCGGGATGCCATCGGCAACGCAAGGCACAACAACGTGAAAAACGCCCGCTTCTTTGCCGCCGATGCCACCCAGTGGATCACAGAAGCGGCGGCCGCCGGGCAGAGAGCAGATGTCATTTTCATGGACCCGCCCCGCGAAGGCTCCACCCCCCAGTTCATCGAGAGCGTGGCCCGCATGGCCCCCAAACGGGTGGTCTATGTCAGCTGCAACCCCGAGACCATGGCCCGCGATCTTGCCCTCCTGACCGCCAAAGGCTACCGCGCCGAGGGCTTTACCCCTGTTGATCTCTTCCCCCAGACCGCCCATTGTGAGGTGGTCGGCGCGCTGACCAGATCACAGAAGTCCAAAGGGTGAAACAAGCCACAATGAACGGATATTTTTATGTATTAACGGCCATTGACCTTTTTGTGCTGAGCTTCATGTGCATCCTCACAAAGCTCAGCGAATCTCTGAACAAAAAGCAGAAGCAGGGATTTTTCCTTGCTTTTGCGCTGATCGCGGTGATCTCGGTGCTGGAGGTGGTGACACTGGCGGTGGATGGCACCCCGGCGGGCTACCGCTGGCTGAACATCCTGTCCAACTATCTGGGATTCGGCCTGTCCCCGGGAGTGTGTCTCTGTCTTGTGTATGTCATGGACCGGAAAAAGAGGATGAACCGCTGGTTCAGGGCGGCGGTGTGCTGCGAGGCGTGCTACCTGCTGTTCCTTGCTCTGTCCATCCCCGCCGGGCTGGTGTTCTCCGTCAGCGCCGACAACGTTTATTCCCGCGGGCAATACTTCTATATTTATATCATCCTGTATTTTGCGGCCATCGTGTATCTTTCGGTGTCCACCTTCGTTACGGCGCGGGAATTTCAGAACCGCAGCCGGGCGCTGATCTACCCCCTGATGTTCTTTCTGCTCATTGAGACCATCATTCAGGTGACACTGCCGGAGCTTCACGTTACATGGCTGTGCGTTACCCTGTTGTCGGTGCTGTACTTTATCTACTGCAGCGAGATGTGGAACCAATTGGATGCCCTTACCGGGCTGCTGAATCAGAACAGCTATCTGAACCGCACTGCTGAGATGCGCCGCCGCGGCGGGGTGCTGGTGGTGTTCGATGTGGACGACTTCAAGCAGATCAACGACCGCTACGGCCACCTGCAGGGAGATCTCTGTCTGGCCGAGATCGGCCGCTACATCAAAAAAGCCTATGCCCGCAGCGGCTACTGCTACCGCACCGGCGGCGACGAGTTTTGTGTGCTGATGGAAAACGCAGACCGGGAGGCCCAGTGCGCGCAGGAGTTTGTACGCCAGCTGGAACAGCGGCGAAAAGCCGTGGACTTTCTGCCCACGGTGTCCTTTGGCTCAGCTCCCTTTTTGGGGGAGGACGTGCTGGCTGTGAAGAACCGGGCCGACCGGGAGATGTACCGCTACAAAAAGGCCCGGAAGCCCGATGCCGCTCATTGTTCTCCGAATCATACCCTCCTATGAAAAGGGACTGCTGCACTGGGATCTCCCCCCTGTGCGGCAGTCCCTTTCTTTGTTCTGGCAGGGCACGGTGCGCAATGGCGTGATTTGAACTGGCTTTTTTGCATTTCCTGTACTATAATAAAGAACTGTGAAGTTTACACCCGCTATCACTGGGAAAGGAGAATCACCCCTTGAATAAAATGCTTACCCACCTGAACGGCTACAAGCGCGAGGCTGTGCTTGCACCGCTGTTCAAGATGCTGGAAGCCACGTTCGACCTGTTTGTGCCGCTGGTCATGGCAGACATCGTCAACGTGGGCATTACAGCACATGATTTCCACTATATCCTTGTGCGGTGCGGCATCCTGCTGCTGCTGGCCGTTGTGGGCCTTGCCTGCAGCCTGACGGCCCAGTATTTCTCGGCCAAGGCGGCGGTGGGCTATTCCACCTCCCTGCGCCATGCCCTGTTTGAGCACATCCAGAGGCTTGGCTTTACCGAGATGGATACCATGGGCACCAGCACCCTCATCACCCGCATGACCAGTGACATCAATCAGGTGCAGAGCGGTCTGAACCTCTTCCTGCGCCTGTTCCTGCGCAGCCCGTTTGTGGTGGTTGGTGCCATGATCATGGCGTTCACCGTGAATGTGCGGGCCGCCTGGATCTTTGTGGTCGCCATCCCGCTGCTGAGCGTGGTGGTGTTCGGGGTCATGGTCATCACCAACCCGCTGTACAAAACGGCCCAGGCCCGGCTGGACCGTGTGCTGGGCCTGACCCGCGAGAACCTGACCGGTGTGCGCGTGGTCCGCGCCTTTGATAAGGAGCAGAGCGAGATCGACCGCTTTGAGTCGGCCAACGACCTGCTGACCCGGATGCAGCTCCATGTGGGCCACATCTCCTCCCTGATGAGCCCGCTGACCTACGTCATCATCAATCTGGCCATCGTGGCTCTGCTCTATGTGGGCAGCATCGAGATCAATGTGGGCGGCATGGCCTCCGGCGATGTGATCGCGCTGGTGAACTACATGAACCAGATCCTGGTGGAGCTGGTCAAACTGGCAAACCTCATCGTGCAGGTGAGCAAGGCGCTGGCCTGTGCCGGCCGTGTGCAGGCTGTGCTGGACACCGAGCCCGGCATGGAGTTCCCCGCGGCCCTTAAGGGCGAGGCACCTGCGGACAAGGCGGGGGATGCTGTGCGGTTCGACCATGTCAGCCTGACCTACGCCGGTGCCGGTGCCCCCAGCCTGACCGATATCAGTTTTACCGCAAAGCGCGGCCAGACCATTGGTGTCATCGGCGGCACGGGCAGCGGCAAATCCAGCCTCATCAACCTGATCCCCCGCTTCTATGATGCCACGGAGGGCACCGTGGAGATCCTGGGCCGTCCGGCACAGGAGTACCCCCGCGCGGCTCTGCGCGGCAGTGTGGCGGTCGTGATGCAGAAAGCCCAGCTGTTTGGCGGCACCATCCGCTCCAACCTGCTGTGGGGCAACAAGAACGCGGTGGATGCTGACCTGTGGGCCGCACTGGAGACTGCGCAGGCTGCGGATTTTGTCAGGGCAAAGCCCCTTGGGCTGGACGAGCCTATGGAGCAGGGCGGCCGGAACCTGTCCGGCGGCCAGAAGCAGCGCCTGACCATTGCCCGTGCGCTGGTGGGCAAGCCGGAGATCCTGATCCTGGACGACAGCGCCAGCGCGCTGGATTACGCCACCGATGCGGCCCTGCGCAAGGCACTGGCCGCTCTGCCCGGTGACCTGACCGTGTTCATCGTGAGCCAGCGTGCCGCCAGCCTGCAGCACGCCGACCAGATCATCGTGCTGGATGATGGCAGGATGGTGGGTCTGGGCAGGCACGCCGATCTGCTGAAGACCTGCCCCGTTTACGAGGAGATCTACGCCAGCCAGTTCAAGAAAGGGGATGCGCAGAAATGAGTGCAAAAGCAAAGAGTAAGCTGACCCCGGAACAGCGCAACGCAACGCTTCGGCGGGTGCTGGAAAAGATCCGCCCTTACGGCTTTTTTGTGGTGTGCAGTCTGATCGTGGCCGCTGTGAGCGTGGCTGCCCAGCTGTATATCCCCATCCTCTGCGGCAGCGCCATTGATATGATGCTGGGCAAGG
>OGKU01000094.1_pt1 | contig 87766 bp, 78 predicted proteins | sample 1572611 | NCBI WGS metagenome assembly OGKU01 (sample SAMEA2581886, study PRJEB24529) | metagenome | biome: Human gut stool | place: China | collected 2011 | reverse complement strand
GGATCCATATTCCAAGTATCCGCCTCCGAATCCACGAACACAGGCATAGCTCCTAAATAAGTAATAGGATGTGAAGAGGCACAGAAAGTAAAACTCTGCACCAATACTTCATCACCCGGTTTCACACCGCAAGCTAATAAAGCCAGATGTACAGCAGCAGTGCCAGCACTAAGAGCTACCACCCGTTTATTCTCTCCCACGAAAAATTCCAAATCTTTCTCAAAACCATTCACGTTCGGGCCTAAAGGCACCACCCAATTGGTATCAAACGCCTCCTTTACATATTTCTGCTCAATCCCCTCCTCGCTCATATGAGCAAGGCAGAGGTAAATTGTTTTCTCTGGTGTATATGCCATAGCCGTATCCATCTAATTAGATTGTTCCATTATCTACATGCACATTCTGCCCAGTGATGCTACATGCTTTCTCACTTACCAAAAAAGCCACTGTTTCCGCTACTGAACGAACGCTGGTAGCTGCCTTCATCGAAGTACGTTTGTAAATTCTATCTTTTTGATCGTCAGTAAGCGTTGAACTCATGGTGGTCTCCATAAATCCCGGAACTACAACATTCGAGCGAATGCCTAAGCCACCCCATTCACGAGCCGTATCCTTTGAAAAAGCCTCAAGCGCACCTTTCGAGGCAGCATACATAGCAAGGCCCTTGTATCCCGTATGCGCACTGATACTTGAGATATGCACAATTGCACCACGAGTATGGTGAAGAAGCATATTACGTATAGCGTATTTTGTCATCATCATTGGTGTAAACACATTCACGTCATACATCGCCTTCAGTCTATCTAAGTTTAGATTGGTCACGATATCATCATATGCCATGGCGGCATTATTTACATAAGCGTGCAATACGATTTTATTTCCAACGAACTCCTTAAAGATCGCCTTTCTCACCCCTTCGCTGTCACTTAGATCAACACTTTTAAAAAAGAGCTTACCAGCATATTCAGCTTCCAAAGCCTTAAACTCTTCCGTATGACTACGAGCTACACCATACACTACATGGCACTGCTCCAGAAATACCTTACAAATTTCCAAACCCACACCCCGTGAGCAACCGGTTACCAGTATATTCATGATCGTTTGATTTTACCTGTTCTTGTTAATGAGAATGATTCGACAAATTTTATCCGACGAGGAATCTTAAAGTCCTGCAATTGCTCTTTCAAGTGAGTACGAATTTCCAATTCAGTCAAAGTTGAACCTTCCACCAGTTGAACTTCCGCACAAAGCACATTGCCAAGGATTGAGTTGGCCTTGCCATAAACCAAAGCCTGCTGAACCCCATCGATTTCAAGGATCGCCTTTTCAGTTTCCCCCGGATTAACCTTATAGCCCCCCACATTGATGAGCTCGTTCTTGCGACTCTTGAAGCGGAACAAGCCGGTAGTCTCATCCACCCATTCAATCAAATCGCCCGAATGATAATAATCACCATCAAACTTGAAACTCTCCGACTGGCCTAACAGTGACTTATGAATCAGCAACTCCTCCTCTTGAATCAAGAACTTATCGCAAATAGCCACTGGAATCTGGAAGCAATCCCCCTTTGCCGCAAACAAAGTGCCCGCTTCTGTAGAAGCATACACATTATTGATTTTCGCATTAGGGAAAATCTTTTCGATCGAGTCGTAAAGCTTCTTATCGGATTTCTCTCCACCAAGCGTCACCCGCAAAACGGTCTGATAAGCTTTCTCGAAAGGCAATAGCAAACGATAGAATGTAGGTGTTGCAGATACATGCGTAACAGATTCGTTCTCAATCAGTTCATAAACCTCTGCACGACTTTTATTGAACACGTTCACCAAGAAATTCTGATTCATAAAGGCTTGAAAGAACACTTGCAAGCCCGCCATGTGTGTTGGATTGTAGGCATACGCCCACACCTGACTTGTATATTTGTCGCCCAAGCGAACCGCTCTTGTAAGCGTTTGGACGCTATGGGCCACCTTCTTAGGTTGTCCTGTCGTTCCTGAAGTGAAAATAGTGATTTCTGACGTAGAACGCTTCACTGCATCTACAACAACTCCCATATCCTTAAACATAGCTGAAGTAATCGCTTTTGGCGCATTTATTTCAGCTACATTTAACCCTTCAATCTCAGCCTCGTTCAAGTCCGCATCAAGCAACACCAATGGTGCATTGTTTGCCAATGCTTTGATGAGATTAACAAAGAAGAGATACAAATTCGGTTGTTTATAGAGAGGGAAATAGCTATCGCTTTCGTTGAGCGAAGCAAGCAATTGCCCATAACTATACACAAAGCCGCTGTTCAAAAGAAATCTTTCCATTCGCAATCAAGCAAGCTTCTCGTAGATTTCACCAATCGTGTTCACCAATCCATCCTCGAAGATATCAATGTCAAACTCATCCTCAATCTTTACGGTGAGCTCTGCTAAATCAAAAGAGTTCAGACCAAGATTGTCACGAAGATTGTCTTCTGAATTTAATTTTTCAACTGCGGTCAGATCTTTTGCAGCACGAATCTCATTAATGATATCAAGTACTTTCTTTTTCATTTTGCTTGTTTTTCTTTTTTTACAATTCGAAAATATTCTTTCAAAATTAATATTGAATTTATCGCTGGATTACCTAAAAGCGATTTGCAAGAATCGATTGAATTCAAAACAACCGACCCTGCACCGATATTATTATTATCCCCAATAGTCTTTCCTTGAATTATCGTACATTTTACTCCAAAAAGATTTCTATTTCCTATAAATGTATTACCAGATACATTTACATAAGGATTAAAGACATTAAAATCTCCTATTATAACATCATGTGGTATAATTGTCCCAATATTAAAAATATTATAAGATCCAAGTTTTATGTTAGTAGTAAATACACAATTAGCAGTTATAATATTACCTATACCTATTTGTGGTATCTCATATAATACAGCACTAGGATCCACAAGATTTGGATAGTCAATCTTTTTATTAGCTATATTATCAACAATCGATTTAAGTGTCTTTGGAGAGCCTATTGCAACAGTAATAGATAAACTTGTTTTCCACGTATTCAAGACATTAATATCACCCAAAACTGGACCTTGTGGATAATCATTGGTTGAAGGAATGCCATCATCAAAAAAACCAATAAAATTCCATATAGGAGTTTCTCTGGCTTTATTAATTCTTTCTATCAAGCAAGCGACCTCACGTCCAAAACCACCTGCGCCATAAATTGCTATATCTTTCATCTCTCAAACTAATTATGTCCATTAAAAGCCTCCATCGTTGCGTTTCCCTCTTGAGAGATACCATCACGTACGAGGACTTTTTTGATTGTTATACCTATCACTTTTAAATCTGTCAGGAAAGAGCAATGATCCACATACCAAACATCCAGCTTAAACTTCTCCGTCCAGCTGATCGCATTGCGCCCATGGCATTGTGCCCAACCTGTAATCCCCGGACGAACCTCATGCCTTCTCGCTTGCTCTTCTGAGTAAAGAGGCAAATATTGCGACAAAAGAGGCCGAGGACCAATCAAAGCCATATCCCCTTTCACTACATTGATCAACTGCGGTAACTCGTCAATCGAAGTAGAACGAACAAACCTGCCTACATTCGTTAATCGGTCGGCATCTGGTAACAGATTCCCTTCCGCATCCCGCTCATCCGTCATGGTCTTGAACTTGACAACCTTGAATATCTTTCCATTCTTACCCGGACGTTCCTGTAAAAAGAAAGCCCCTGCCCCCTTATTAGCGAAATGCAGCCAAATGGTTATGACAAGTAGTATCGGCCACAGGATAGCCAACGTAAGAAGTGAGAGGATGAAATCAATCACCCTCTTAAAAAAGGATTTATACATATTTATTGATTATGTAAACACTCTATTTAGGACATAACCTTTTGAAAGATGTTATAGGGTACCTTACTCCTTTTACAAAATGACTGGACGAACTCTTCTTAGAGCAATGACTCCGTCTGATACTGAAAATAAAACCGTTCTAAATCTTCGTGGCTATACATAATTACTAAATTTTATTCGCTTCGAAGGTAGCTCGTTTAATTATAAGCCCTTTTTTGAGTACTTACCTAAATCATGGAAAAATTCCGTATCATAGCAGCCATTTCTTCTTCTGTATACCCTAAGGCTTTTGAAGTTTCTTCAATTGTCGCTTCAGGATGAGCATCACGATATCGCATCATTTTGTCAATGGCGGCAGGTATTACGAGACGGTATTTACCTTTGTTTTGAATATCAAATCGACTTTGATATATCTGACCTGTTTCTTCGAGCCTTTTCTCATCTACATTTTCATACCTTATGAACTGAGAGATTCCAGTGGAAAATTCTCCTTCTGGATTGTAATCGTAATCCCGCTTGAAGTTTTCATCCAATATCTTTCTTTTCATCTGCCAGAATTCAATAAATGTCGCTTCAGAAATCTGTTCCAGTGATTTTCCGTCATTGACAGGCAATGGATTCGTTCGTACTTTCTGACATTTTCTTGCTTTATCGAGGGAATGGTAAAAGTTCACCATTAAATCACCGATCATGTAATGTGCTGGAATTGTCGGTACAGGGATACCCAATATACCCGTCTGCTTCCCTTTGGTTTGATTAACCCTCTGAATAGTATAAGCACAATGCCCCATTTTATTACTGTTACTTTTTATTTCTCCAATTGTCAAAGCCAATGTTTTATCGAGAATCGAACGGTATTTTTCAGCATGATTGTCAGGAAGAGAAATTCCCATCTTTGATATTGACATACGCCAAGTAACAGACATCCAGAAAAGATATGGCACAGCATAATGATATTGCTTTACACCCCTCATGACATTAGCGTATTCTCTCTCTATCACGCTCAGACGTTCTTCACAATGCTTACAAAAGTAATGATCGAATGTCAGTGGATTATGTACGCTCGTCTCACCCTGTTCATCATCACGAAGATTACGGTTTATCAAACTTACGATTTTCTTTTCATCTGTAATATTGCGTCCAAGATATAACTGTCGTTCCCCTTTTCCAAGAGTAAACCGCTCTACAACCTCTCGGTCACGTCCTTTTTTGCCATCGTAGGAAAACAATTTTTCTATAAGGCAATGGGGTACCATGTGCGAACCTACAGCATCAGCCGTCCTTGATTTGCATAAAAGACATTTTGATTTCTCAGATCTTACATTGATTTCATCAACAGGAGGATAGACTATTTCATGAACTTTCGTCATGTCTTCACCATCCGCTTCCAAACGATCGGCATAATCATCTACATAACTCTGAAGATCTTTCTCCTTTTTTAAATAGTCCAAAATAATTGTATTTAACCGCAGATACTCTTTCTGTAACTGAAGCCTTTCGTCTTCCGTCAAATCAGCATTCGAAATTATATCTTCGTAGGCCAGCCTCCATTCCACAGCTCTGATCATCAGAGTCAAATTATCGTTCTTTCTGATGAAGTTTTTTGCTAAGAGACGGTTCGTCACAAAAAACAGCTGAAAATCGTTAAATGTACGATACTCATTATTCGTATATGATGCGACTTCATCAAGCAATTCATGAAATGCAGCATCAATAGTCTCCTCGTCACCAACAGGCAAGAGGATCTCAATCTTTTCAATGAGTTTCTCAAACTTTTCAAGCACTTTTATATCTATTTTAAACGTCTAATTCGCCTGTTTTCATTTATGGGTATGAGCCACCCATAAACAAAGAAAAACATTTTCTTCCGGATTCACAAAAATGGAATAAATATTATTCTATATGCTTCATGATCGTCTCATAGGTATGTTCGGTGGTATAGTTATCTAAAAAGAACTGATACCCATTTTCACCCATTTGTCGTATATCCGAGACCAACATTTTATCTATGGATTTCACGAATGTCTCTATTGAGTTACTTGGGCAGTAGAAACCATATCCATTCTCCTCCGCCAATGTACCCATATCACAAATAGGGTCTGTCACCGCTATAATAGGTTTACGCTCCATCAAGTAGGGCAATAATCGGCTGGGATAATTGGGAATGGTAAAACGATAATCCAAGAAAATCAATCCTATATCGCAAGCTTTGGCAAGCCGATCGTAATCCTCCTTGGGTAAATGCTTAAAAAGAGATACAGATTTAGGCTTACGCTCCAGCATAAAAGTCTCTAGCCGTGGATATTCCGTGCCATTGCCCACAATTGCGAAATGACAATCCTCTCTCTCACACACCGCTTCCATACATTCTATGAGGAAAGGTATTCCTTGCGGTTTTCCCATATTGCCGCCATAGATAAATATTGGCTTATTTGCAGGCAATCCATATTTTTGACGGATATGGGCGGTGTCCTTATACTCAACGGGAATCTCGGAAGGTACATCGTATGAGTTCGGGGCTATCTCCACTATAGCTGGATCAACCTCCGGATTATGCTCTATCACATACCTCACATTCGCCGGGCTCATGCAACCGATGTAATCAGAGATCCGATATAAATCTTTTTCCTTTTCCCGAAACGACCGATAAAGGAATCCTTTCAAGCCATCCTTGGTCAACATCCCCAAATCCACAGCATTTTGAGGAAAGATATCCTTCAATAAAAGATAACTCATTGCCTTAGGATTCCGCCTTTTGACATACCGAATCACTTTTGTAAAAGTAATGGGCGGAGTGGAATAGAGAATAACATCAAACTTAACCTTCCCAAAATGTTTTCCTAACGCCGACTTGAATTGACGCTCCAACATCACCTGCCCCAACCCTTTTTCAATCAGATTCGTTTTAGTAAGATTCAAGGTCTTAACTCCCAATAAATGTACCTTACCTTTATGGCTGACCTCTGTTGGTAAACCTAATCTACGTTCCCTAGGATAAATGATATATACCTCATTCCCTTTGTCTCGAAATTTCCGCATCAAGTCCGTATAAATACCGCTCGTCTCTACATTTTTCAGACCTGACACCATTGTCAGAAACAGGATATTCATCATTAATAGTATTTATAAAAACAGAATACGTATTTATTCTTTCCTCCAAACCATCTTATTCACCACACCGGTATAGCTTTGGATCAGTTTCACCACTTTGGTGGATACAATTTCATCGGTATAGTTAGGTACAGGTAAACCGTGATCACCATTCAAGTTCATCTCAACCGCCAGATCTACGGCTTGTAACAGATCCTGTGTGTTGATACCCGCCAATACAAAGCAACCCTTGTCCAATGCCTCCGGACGTTCTGTAGAGGTACGGATACAAACAGCGGGGAAAGGATGCCCCACGCTAGTAAAGAAACTGCTCTCTTCCGGTAACGTTCCGCTATCTGAAACAACACAGAAAGCATTCATCTGAAGGCAATTGTAGTCATGAAACCCCAACGGTTCCTGGCGGATCACACGATGATCGAGCTTAAAGCCACTCTTCTCCAACCGATTTCGACTTCTTGGATGACAACTGTACAAGATTGGCATATCATATTTCTCTGCCAAAGCATTAATACCAATGAAGAGCGAGTTAAAGTTCTTCTCTATATCAATATTCTCCTCCCGGTGGGCACTTAGCAAGATGTACTTACCCTTCTTCAAACCCAATCGTTCATGCACATCACTTGCTTCTATCTCAGTAAGATTCTCATGCAACACTTCCGCCATAGGCGAACCGCTCACGTAGGTGCGTTGCGGAGCCACACTACTGGCATTCAAATAACGGCGGGCGTGCTCACTATAGCAAATATTCACGTCACTGATGATATCCACGATGCGACGGTTGGTCTCCTCCGGCAGGCACTCATCGAAACAGCGGTTTCCAGCCTCCATGTGAAAGATAGGGATATGTAGACGTTTGGCACCAATCACGCTCAAACAGGAGTTGGTATCTCCTAACACCAATACAGCGTCCGGCTTGATCTCCACCATCAATTTGTAACTCTTATCAATAATATTACCCATTGTCGCACCCAAGTCATCGCCTACGGCATCCAGATAGACCTCGGGATCAGCCAGCTTCAGATCCTTGAAAAAAATCCCATTCAAGTTGTAATCATAGTTCTGCCCCGTATGAGCCAGAACCACATCAAAATATTTCCTACATTTATTGATAACCGCCGCCAGACGGATAATCTCCGGACGCGTCCCTACAATAATGAGCAACTTGAGCTTGCCGTTATTCTTAAATGTCGTCATGATTATTTTTATTTTACAGTTTCAAAATAGGTATCCGGACGACGGGAATCAAAACTCTCGTTCGCCCACATCACCGTTACCAAGTCCTCCGTATCAGAGAGATTGATGATATTATGCGTATAGCCCGGCAGCATGTGTACCGCCTCTATTTTTTCTCCACTCACCTCAAACTCAATCACCTCGTCTGTACCGATCTTACGCTCTTGTATCAAGCCATGGCCGGAAACCACTATGAAAAACTCCCATTTGGAATGATGCCAATGCTGTCCTTTCGTGATGCCCGGTTTGGAAATATTGACACTCACCTGCCCGCAATTCCTCGAACGAAGCAACTCCGTGAAACTACCACGCTGATCAACATTCATCTTTAGAGGAAACGAAACCTTCTCTTTAGGCAAATAACTCAAGAAGGTACTATACAGCTTCTTAGCAAAGCTACCCTGCGGAATCTCCGGAACCACCAAGGTAACGGGTTGGCTCTTGAACTCCTCCAGCAAACGGACGATCTCACCCAATGTCACTTTATGCGTAATCGGGACCACACAATAACGGCCATCAGACTTCAACACCGCATCCACCCCATCAAACTCGCAACGATGCTCCTCACCTTTCAAAGCGGATATCATCTCCTCTACCAAGTCATCAATGTAAAGTAACTCCAGTTCCACCGCCGGATCGCTCACCGTAATAGGTAGGTCGTGTGCCCTATTATGGCAGAAAGTAGCCACCACGCTGTTGTAGTTCGGATGGCACCACTTCCCGAAAAGATTCGGAAAGCGATACACCAGCACCTTGGTACCGGTCTCATCGCCGTATTTAAACATCAGTTCCTCTCCCGCCTTCTTGCTCTTTCCGTATTCGGAAGTACCAAAACGACCCGCCAAAGTTGCCTGTATCGAACTGGAGATCATCACCGGACAATTATTGTGATGTTTTTTCAAGGTATCGAGCAGCGTAGAGGCAAAGCCAAAGTTACCCAGCATAAACTCCTCTTGTTTTTGCGGGCGGTTCACCCCTGCCAAGTTAAAAACGAAATCACAATCATGGCAATAAACCTCTAACTCCTCGATAGTAGAGTCTATATCATATTCATAGACAGCATCCACCGTCAAGTCACCATAACACTTTACCTTGCCCGATTGGATATTACGCAATTGGGATACAAGATTCCGACCGACAAACCCTCGAGCGCCTGTTACTAAAATTTTCATGATGTTCGCACTTATCTTTTAAGCGGAAAGAAATTAATCATAGTAGTCGTAAAGTTGGATAAACTTATCTGTAAAAAGTTGCAATAACTGAGGTTGCTTCTCCAGTTCAGATTATCTTACCATAATGTAAGCACTCTTCTGTACGATTTGATAGTGTTCGAATACATCTTCAGCGGAATGATTTATACTTTAGAAATGAATTATCAAAATAAACATCATCAACCCGTTGTACACACCGATAATTATAATGCGAAACTTTTATTCAAACCTGAAAAGTCTACATCAAATAAGGATAAACATCAATACGCAAACGTTCTAGCTCTTTAGATGGTACTTTTACGAATTCATCCCCATAAATCAACTTATCTCTTTCGTTCTTAGAAAGATAAGAGAAACATTCTTCTAATATGGCTTGCCATTTTTCAGAAGTTTAGAACTTACTCTTTGCAACTTTGTCTTTTCCCATAACTTATATCCTCCTTAAACCATATTATAAAGATACAAGCTAAATCCATACAAATAAACGATTCTTCGTCTTTTCCGTCTGTTATTTACTGATTATTAATCAATTTATTATTCACTTCTTATCTCTTTAGCCTTAGCCCGCTCAGTCAGCCCCAGATCCTCCTGGATGAAACGCAAGCGCAGCAGCAGTTTCTTCATGCCCTCCACGTCTAAGCGTGCGGTATTGTGACTATGATAATCCTCGATAATAGAGACCTTCTCATTACCCTCGGTAAAGAACTTGTCGTAATTCAAGTCCCGGTTATCACAAGGGATCCGGTAATAGCCTCCCATATCGATCGCCTTCGCCATCTCCTCACGGGTCACCAGCGTCTCATAGAGTTTTTCACCATGACGGGTACCTATCACCCGAACCTCCGTATCGCCATACGTAGGATCCACCTTGGCATAAACCTCCTTTAAAGCCATAGCCAACGTAGAAAGTGTAGCGGCAGGGGCTTTCTGCACAAATAGATCACCATTCTCTCCATGCGTAAAGGCATACACCACCAAATCCACCGCATCATCCAAGGTCATCATAAAGCGAGTCATATTTGGATCCGTGATAGTGATCGGCTTACCATTCATCATCTGCTCCACCCATAAAGGAATCACCGAACCACGGCTCGCCATCACGTTACCATAGCGAGTACAACAAATCGTAGTCTTCGCATTAGCGCCCAAAGCACGTCCTTGCGCAATCGCCACTTTCTCCATCATTGCTTTAGAGATTCCCATAGCATTGATCGGATAGGCCGCCTTATCGGTAGAAAGCACCACCACATTCTTCACCTCATGCTCAATAGCCGAAAGCAACACATTGTTCGTCCCTTCCACATTCGTACGAACTGCCTCCATTGGAAAGAACTCACAGCTAGGCACCTGTTTTAAGGCAGCGGCAGCAAATACATAATCCACCCCGTCCATCACAAAGTCCACAGCTTCACGCTGGCGTACATTTCCTATATAAAACTTTACCTTGTTAGCTACTCCCGGACGCTGAGCTTGAAGGTAATGACGCATATCATCCTGTTTCTTCTCATCCCGCGAGAAGATACGGATTTCCTTAATGTCGCTATCTAAAAAACGACGAAGTACAGCGTTCCCAAAGGAACCAGTGCCACCTGTGATTAGCAGGGTTTTGTCTTTAAAAATTGACATGATATATTTAACATTAAGACCTTGAAATCCTATTTCCTCACCCGCTTTTCTTTTCCTAACGCAAACATGATTTTCACGCCAAGATTAATCAGCCAACTATTCCCATGCTTATACTCACTTCCTTTCACCAATGGCATATCGAAATAAGATTGTAACTCTGACTCCGATATACGTAAGTATTCCGCTACCTGCTTAAACATCTCTCGACCTTCCTCTTCCGATACCGAAGGATTAGACAATCTTTCCAAGGCCTGCTCACGGGTCATCTGGCCTGTTACAACAAGAGACGACAACTGATGGTGGCGTACATCATAACCAAAGCGCTTAGGAAGCCACCAAGCTTCTAGGAATTTTGTTATCAAACTCTCAAAATGCTTTTGCGGATAAGCTATGTATCCATATTCGTCAAAGAGTGTTCTCTTGATTGCTTCATAGTCGTATGGTATGAGATTCAATGGCTTTACCACCTTAACTCCCTCAATATAAGGAAGCCAGATCTTTCGCCGATAGGTATTTGTAAACGCATAGTTTTTCAATGGCACAGGCGAATACTTTTCCAATATATCATTCAGAAAAACAGTGTCTGTCGTACTACCTCCATAAATTGTACTCCAATAGGCAGGATTGGTATATGCCTCTGTCGATATATTCTCACCATTAAGAATATATTTGATACCATTGTCTACAGCGTATTGCTCAACCATTTGCACGAAAGCATGATCTTGAGGTATATCTAAACAAGCTAACCCCGTGCGAAACATGGCCAACTGAAAATTGCGCATATCTTCCGGATCAATCTTTGCAATCTTTAGATCAACTCCCAACTTATTACATACAGCATTTATATTCTGAACTCCAAGTGGCAAATCAAATCCTGAATCCACATGAAAAACCAATGGGCGCAATCCCCATTCCTTAACGGCCATGTGAAGAACATACGTAGAATCAAATCCTCCAGACAAACCTATCAAGCAGTCATATTTTTTCCCTTTTCCCGCCTTTTTGATTTTTACTAGTAGAGCCTCAAGCTCTTTCTCATGACCTCGACCATGGTTCCAATGAGCCGCAACAGTATGCTCATACATATTACAACGCTCACATTTCCCGTTAACATCTATTATCATGGATGGATCTGACTTTGTATCCATGACACAATGAGTGCAAATTTTATACTCTATCATATAGCACCTAAAAAATCAAACATATTACTTTAACATAAACAAAAAACAAATCAACTTAATTCTATATTTAATTTTAAAACAAAAAGTATTTTCACTCTTATTAAAAAAAGAACAATTATCATCATGTCTACGATAAAAAATCAATGGATCATTTAAAATTTTTATCGAATATTTTGATTTAAATTTATGACAAGCAACAAGAGCAATCCATGTATCATGAGGTATAGCTATACGATTATTAGCAAATGATCGAATTGCAATGTCTCTTCTAAATGCCATACAACATCCCATATATGGATTATTTTTTAATATACTACAAATATTTTTTGTTGGAAAAAAAGACAAAAACAAATTATATCCCGAGTTGTCAGACAAAGTAGTAAAAGCATCATGAACGACTAGTCCTACTGTATTATCTAAGAACTGATTCATTACATATGAATATTTATCATCAAGCCATATATCATCTTGATCAGACAAAAAAATGACATCACCCGAAGATTTTAATATCGCATTCTTAAAATTAAGATAAATACGAGATAAACGGGTTTCATAATCTACCACTTTCAAAGTTGAACAAGAATTATATACTTTTATTCTATCATCACTAATACTTCTAACTATATCCAAAGTTGAATCCGTAGATCCATCATCAGAAATTATCACTTCATCATTTTTATTTATTTGCTTTAAAATTGAGATCAACTGATCATAAATATACTTTTCCCCATTATAAGTAGCTAAACAAACTGAAACTTTCATAATTATTATTTATAAACACAATCTGATATAATATCAAGTCATATTACTAATTTTTTTCTTTACACTAACAACTAAATCTTCAATAGAATCAAAAAAGACAAACATTTTATTCTCACTAAAAGCAGAAATAAAAAATGATATATTATCTCTATGAACCGGTTTTATTTTAGGCAAATCTAAATATATTGGCATAAATGACATCGCAGGAATATTAAATATAACAGACGAAGAAAATATTGCAGTTGAAAACCCTCCTAACAAAAGGATAGGATTGTATTTAGCCACTAATTCTTCACCAGAATCCGACCTATCTAACAAATGTATATTATCATATTTCATTATTATTTTATCAAATTCTATTTCCAAATCATTCGGATGCTTTTTAACATACACAATAATATTCAACTTAGACAACTGTAAAAATAATTTATCATATATACAGACTTGATCTTTATAGCTCAATATACCGAACTCTTTAAACAACATAATATTGGGTTTAATATCTATTCTTTGAATAGACCTTGATTTGTAAACATTTGCAAGTACATGTGATAATTCTTTATTTGTTTCTAATATAGTTAATTTTCTACCTTGTGATAGAATTTTTCTTTTACGGTATAACCCACAAAATTCACTATACTCCAGCAAGTGCCCAATTAAATATTTAAAGAAAAAATTATACAAAATATCATTCAGACAAATCGCAAGCAAAGTACCAGCAGAATAACTAGACTTCATAAATCCAGAGAAACTCATATATGTCCCCAACCCCTCATCCAAGATCACATATCTTATTTTTCTTTTCAAGAACAAAACAGAACAAATTAATCGAATAGAAAATCTTACCCCAGGGACTATTAAATATATCTCTTTCTTTTTACTGATGCATAAATATTTTATTATTTCAAATAATTTAACTGGAATAATAACATCATAAAAAATCACGCTACTAAAAACATGTCCACACCTATCTATATATTCTATTGACAATCTATTTTTCGATTCATCATGTATATTATTTTGACTACAAACAACCAATACTCCTCTTTTCATTTTTTTCATTTTAACATAAGCGAGTAAATTATCTAAATGCCATGTTGTTGTAACAAAACCAACAAATACCTCATTTTCAAAAATCTGTTTATTGAAAATCATACAAAAAAAATTATTTCAAGTACAATACAAATTATTTCACAAGAGTTTTTACTACCTAGAAATACACTTATTAGTTATAAAATTGCCATCTAATAAAAACAAAAACAAAACAAAATCATAAGGACCAATAAACAATATAGAATCAACCCACGCCCTAAAACAAATCAAAGCAACCAATACACACAAAAAACGATTATATTTCAACAAATAAAAAAGTCTACAAATCAAAAAAAGCAAAAAAGGAAGCGTAAATATACCAATATGATAATGAAGACATATAAAAGAATTATGAGGATTAAAATTTAAACTATTAAAATAACGATCATTATAAAAATTATACCCAAAGAAAAAATCAATAAATTTCACATTTGAAATATAATTAGAAAACATTAAGCTACGAGGATCTTCAGAATATTTAGCACCTCTTTCTTCAAAACCACGTAATAAAGCATCTAATAAGACCTCAAAATCTGCAACATAATATAAAAACACAAAAAACATCAATACAACCCAAAAAACAGAAAAAACCGTTTTTATTGAAAAAGCAGATATAGACAATCTAATACACAATACTGCAACAAGATACACAACAGAAGAAACGATACCTCCTCGTCCCATCAATAGCAATGAAATAAAAAATAGAATAACACAAGGATATATTGAAATATTTTCATTATTTTTATATTGAATATAATGATATAGCATTAAATTAATCATCAAAACCACAGAAACAACATTCCTACTTCCATTATATAATATTTCATCCAAATTAGACCCATTTAAAATTTTCAAAAACACAAAAGAGCTAAATACAATAAAATTTACAGCAAAATAAAAACTATACAATCTAGAATTTAGAACAGAAAACAGCAATACATAATTTACTGATAAAAGAACTATAAAAGACGGATTAAAAGTAAATTTAACCAATTGAAACAAGAACAACAATAAAATTATCAGCACAAAATTATCTATTTTCCTTCTATCATAAATTATTTTTCCTGTAGTCCCAATCGATATCACAAAAGCAAGAGCGATTGAAATTAATATTAATAAAACGGAAAAGATATAATTCCCCGAACATCTACTTGCAAATTCACATATCATAAAAGAAGACACAAGTACACTTAATATGGTATTCTTTATTTGGATGTATTTAAGAGTAAACATGAATAATATTAACAATAATATAATATTGAGACCAACTTGTACTCCATAAAGGATATTATCCTTAAATAATCGTTATGTTTGTCAACTATTGGCATACCGTCAATCCGATTTTGTCCGGTCGCAGACTGAAAAAATCCCTGCAGCCTCACAGTGAAGAAGATGTCCCGTCAAACTTCTTTGTCTCAAGTACAGTCTGACTCTTCATCCTTGTTTGATTCACCATTCTGCACACTCTGTTTTTTTAGAAGCATAGCAGTTCTTGTCTGCAAACTTCAACTTGGCTTTCAAGTCGACGGCCTAACGCTCGGCAACCTCCAACTCACGCTCTTTGTCTTTTAAATCCCCTTCAAGGGAATCCACACGAAATAAGATCTCATCCAACCAAGAAAAGCGTTTCTCATAATTTTTCTGTTTGTCAAAAAAGTCCTTCAGTACAAGATCACAAGCATGCAAACCCAAGTTGGACTCTTGAACACACTCGGCAAGATATTATACAGTTTCCGTTCTTCTGCTGTCATGCCTTCTATAATTCACTGCTGGGTAAAATTGTCTCATGCACCAACAGCTCTTGTTTTTTTCTCAACCTTCACGATACACTATCATAAACTGAGACCGGTCACGAACTTCTTCTCATACAAACTGTACGAACGGTTATTATAGATAAGCGGATGAACTAAGCGATAGTCCTTTGACAGGACAATGAAAACATCTCTGTCACTCAGTTCAAGGGTAATAGACAACACGCTGTTATGCTTGCAGCTTATGTCCGTGAAGTCACACACGTAATAAAAGTGAGTGATACCCGTCATCTTCTACATAGAACCTCCAGTTTCTCCACCAGCCGCCTCAACTCATGGTAGCTTAGATTCCTTTGAGAAACATGAAGACGTTGGTCACGCAGAATTCCACTGCTGTAACTGTAACATAAACCCATTATACACATTCTATATATTCTCTTCCATATTACACACATCTTATACGTATCCTTTTAATATTTCGCCATTACGTCTTGCCAACACCGAGTATTCTGATACTTTTTGGCTGAATGTTTTCTTGATGTTTTCGCCATCTGCGATAATTCTTTTAGCTTCTTCAACAAGTTCCGGTATGTTGACTGGAAGTGTTGAAACTTCAAAGAAACGATATTTATATTCCATCAAAGGATATAGTGAACGAGTCTTATGGCTATCCGATCCCCAAAGAAGTATAGGGGTTTTTGCAATACAACTAAGAATGGAAGCATGCCACCTACCAGATATAAATAGGGTTGCCCTATGCAAGATTTGAATCAAGTCCTCGTATGGACAATTGTCTATGTTGACACCTGCTATACCCATCTTATCTACATATTCCATTTCTGTATTTCCACTGACGAAAACAATTTGTGGACAGATTCCCTTCAAAGCTTTGACTAATTCATTTAATACAGTCGGCACATTCCATGGTACACTAGAATAAGCATTCTTAAAGCCGGAAGAATCTCCCAAACAAATATATGGTTTGCTAAAATCTATCTTGTCACAAAGATAACCAGAAGGTTGCCAATTGTTAAAATCCGGGCTGAAGGTAAAAAGAGCATCAGGGACAAACTCAACATTTGTGACTCCATGCTTTTCAAGTATTCCAATAGAAAGTTTCTCACGAACAAATACCTTGTCAAGCAAGGGGTAAATATGCTCTATCATCTCAAAAGCATTGCAGTTGTCCGGGTCAACAGTGTGATTGACCATCAATGTCGGAAGATTATATTTAGTTTTGGCCATCCATGCCATGAACAAGATATAACGTGCTCCCATTCGGTATTTACCATTGGAGTCTGTACCATGAACGATATTGCCTTCTCCATTAATAATTACTATATCCGCCCATTCCAACATCTTTTTCTCGTACTGCATAATACTACCATTCATCATTGATGAGTAATAGTCTTCATATTGGTTATACTTATACGGATAATAATCTTGTGCTGAACGTTTCCCCTTTAAGAAACCAAGGATTTTTTTTATGCTTTTTTTCATCGACAGGGGCATACATCTTACTATCTTTCTCTTCAAAGACAGATTATTTGATTTTACATATGATAAGAAACCGTTAGGAGGTGTTGGATAATACAAACTTCTATAATCTATGTATTTCACATCAAACGGCCTTTCAATACTCCCAATAATGTTAATCATAGCTTCGGATGTCGCCACGGCACCATAATTATCGGCACTTCTCAAATCTCCTATAAACAACACTTTCTTCATAATCTCATTTTATGTCTAATTATATTTACAATACGTACACGTTCATGCTGGGTAAACAACAGATAGAATTCTAATACAGATAGGACACCAAAACTTAACACCAATTCAACAACATCATAAACGTTTTCTATAGGCAAAATAATATAGCAAAATATCACCACAAATAACAATACATACACACATCTAAATACAGAATCATTCAAAAATTTATTTACATCCATCCCTGCACTTTTTTTCAAAATCAAAAGTCTAAGAACCAATGCTATAATATTAAATAATATAATTATATAGAAACATAGTTCTGGTTGAGAAAAAATCCTAAAAGCAATATATGAAATAGGTAAATTTAGTATAAGAGTTCCTCCTACTATCAACTGATATATTTTCACATTCCCTGTCGCCTGTGCCAATGTAAGCAATGGCTGTGATAAACATTCGACTAACATATTAATAAATACTAGCCTTGTAAATAATACAGTAATCAAAGGATAATCAACAAGCCATAAATCCAATATTTGTGGCATGACACAAAACAAAGGAAAAGAAATAACGAGAAGAAGGCCAAACGATATTTTGGAACTTCTTATAACCAAGCACATCCACTCATTTTTTTCATTCTTGGCATATAGTTTAATAATTTGCGGATTCACCGCCATCATGAAGTTACTACAAAAACTATTAACCGCATTGTATATTTGATAAGCAATTCCGTAAGCTGCATTCATGGTAGGCCCAAAGAAGATATTTATTAGTATGTTAATTCCTTGACCGCGCGCCAATCCAGAAAGAGACCCAAATATATTCCAAGATGTAAATCCGAGTATCTTTGCAGTGTATAATCTCCCATACTCTATTTCTTCTTTTATTAGAGGCATCACAATGCCTGCACAATAGCGATATACACAAATATTAAATAGTCCAATACACATCAATAAAATAGCGTATGCTATCAGCTGATCTAACTTTATGATAGGTAGCAGCAACACAACCAACAATTTTAACACAACATCTACAATGGATATACATGCATAATAGTTCATTCTTTCATTTGAAACGATTATGGCATTATAAGGAACGGTTATGAATGAACTCACCAACAATACTATACAACTCTCGTAAACCCACAATGCAGCCGTAAAGCGTTCTGTTGGTATAACAAGATAATTTGCGACAAACCACAATCCAATCGTATTAGCAAGAAGAAACGATATGATAGATATGAAAATGAATATGTATAAACTTGACTTGAAATATTTTAAATAAGATGTCATGTCATTTTTTCCTAAACTGAAAGACAGGAACCTTTGAATAGCAGATACCGTAGTAGATGACAGGAAAGAAAAGGATGTCACAGTTCCAGCAACTACATTATAAATTCCGAAATCTTCAACTCCAAGTATTTTGATAATAGCGCGTACTGTATATAAACCAACTATCATAGAGAATAACATCCTAATGTAAAGCAGAATGGTATTTTTCGCTATTCGTTTATTGTACGTTTGTTGTCCAAGCATAATTGCAACACTTATTCGGAAATCAAAAATCTATATAAATTGGATACTTAATCTTTGTATTGAAAGGACTTCCTCATAATGTAATTTTATAGATCAGTACATTCTTCATCCCTATAGAAACCTTGCACATCTATAATGCTTACAAATCCCACTTAGGAGATATTGGAACTCGCTCGAAGGGCAGAACAATCAAGTCTCATAGGAATATTTCCTTTCACCTGTTAGCCACTGATTTCCGACTTCAATTAATTTTATCAAGAATTCTTTATTCCATATGGTGATAAGTTTCTAAAACTTTAAAACAACAAAAAAGACTTTTTTGATTGGCACAATCGCTACTTTTTCGTAGCATTTAGATTCAAATAATGACACAAATCATAATTCAAAATGCAAATTCAAGACATTAAGGACTTATCACCACACAGAGATTCTTTATCAATCATAATTCATTGATATCTAGTTTAGATTAATAGATATTCTATAAATTCCCTCACGCAGCCTTCACCACCTTTTCTGCCCAAGACTTTGATACAAAGAATATCCTTAACACTTTGATGAGCATCCGCAGGACACGCAGCCAATCCAACAGATGAAAGCAAGTCAATACAGTTAATATCATCACCAATGTATGCCACTTCTTGCAAAGTTATACCAAGCTCATTACAGATTGCCTGAGCTGCTGCAAGTTTACCTCCATCCCGTTTGCCTTGTACAAGATAGTCGAGTTGGAGTTTGTCCGCACGTCGCTGATTAAGTTGCCTATCTTCACTTGTAATGACAGCGGTCTTGATTCCTGCTTTTCTAAGCAAGCTGAAGCCCATGCCATCACGAGTGTTGAACTTCTTCAACTCGTCTCCATTCTCACTGTAATACATACCTCCATCAGTAAGCGTACCGTCAATGTCAGAGATAAAGAGCTTAATCTGTGGTTTTAATGCTGCCAATTGATGTGCCAGTACATGTTTGCACATCAGATTTTCAACAATAATCCAATCATCAGGCTCATCAATCTCTATGGCTGTGTATTCCGGCATTTCATAGGTACCAATTTTACCTCCGAGGCGATTACCGTTTGACAAAATATTGCCTACCTTACTTACATAAAAGGCACCGTTCTCCATCAGCATTCCCTTGAAGTTTTGACGGCGAGGACGGTTCATGTAGTCATAATTCATAGAAGTTCCATCTTCATTCCAAAAGAAACGGTAATTACGAACACAAGAGATAATACTGTCATATTCTCCTTTGGCGTACATCCGTAGAGCTTCCGTGAAATGCTTGGTTTCGGTAAGCGGTGAAGTAGCCTGCACCAGCATGAAAACGCACGCCTCTGCAAGACATGCATAGTTGATGTATTCCAACATGACACTTTCCGTAGAGGCTGTATCACTGGCATTCTCGGCTGAACGCCGATAAAGCGTCGTTTTCTTGTAATTACGGCTTTTTACTGTATTCCAAATATCATCAGAATCTGTTGCTACAATCACTTCATCCACTTCGGGGCAAACCTCTAATGCCTCAATATTCCAGCATACAAGAGGTTTTCCACAAAAAGACTTGATATTTTTTAAAGGAATGGATTTGCTTCCACCCCTCACGGGTATAAATGCAATCGTTTTCATTTTACCACTTAATTTGATTTTTCTTCAATTTATTGCGTTGTACCTTTTCAATGTCAAGAATGTCTTCTTTTTTATAGGTAAGTGCCTTGGCTACAGCACGGCAATCGCGTACAAGTTTTCGAACACCATCTGGTTCAAGACTTGCAGCATGGTCAGTTCCTTTCCAAGTACGATCAAGTGTATAATGACGCTCTATCCACTCAGCTCCAAGGGCTACAGCTGCACTGTCCACAGCAATACCAAGGTGATGGCCTGAGAAACCGATTGCTTTTACACGATCTGCATACTCATTCCACATACGACTCAGTTCCAACAGGCAAATATCCTCAAATGGTATAGGATAGCCACTTGTACAATTATATAGGACAATATCTTTTGCACGTCCGTTCTTCTCAAAGAAAGTCACGATCTCCTCTTCTTCTTCCTTGGTGGTCATGCCAAAGGACAAGTGAATTTCTCCACCGAAATTGTCGCACAGATATTGGAGCATAGCTTTGTTGAGATTACAGGCCGATGGTATTTTTATTAATTTGGGCTGCAAGGTCGTAATTTCTTTTGCAGATGTCACATCCCATACAGAAGTGGAATATTCTATACCAAACTCATTGCACCATTCCTGCAATTGGCGGTGCTGTTCAAGCGTAAACTCCAAGAACTCGCGATGCGTTCCGTATGTAGGACCGTATGAATTTTCCGGATGTGGATGCGGGGCATTATACTCTTCCGGAGTCAATAGTTCTTTGTTACAACGTTTTTGAAATTTGACTACATCTGCCTTGCAATAAGTAGCAGCGGTCATAATCATCTCTTTTGCGATTACCATATCACCCTTGTGATTGCAACCGATTTCTGCAATAATTTTCGGAGATTTCATTTTAAGTAGTCACTTTAGACCCATAATAGCCCTAAAGCATTTGTTTTTAAGTTATTTAAGTTAGTACTCAATTTAGGGCATACCTTTTTGAAAGGGCACTTTGCAGCGTCCTAAACCGAGTTGTATTTAAAAAGTCTTGATTTATGTAAAATCTTTACGTCAGAACCCTAACTTCGGGTATTTACTTTCGATAGCATCTCAATAAAAAAGCATGTGGCTTACAACAAAGGGGCTAAATCCTCCTTAACTGTTGTATATATAATTCAGCATCAATCTCAAAAAACCATGTGCGATATGGTCACGAATTCCCATTACCGCTTTCCAAGGGGAATAGAAAGGAACTACCTCAAAGCGGAAATTATTCTTTCCTTTTTTTCACAAGATAAAAATTCCATCTTTCTCTATCTCTTTTCTAAGGAAAGCGTTCATATTACGGTGCATCCGAATCACATCAACCCGACATCCCAATAATTCCTCCAAATACATGCCCAATTCCACTAAAAGATAAAGCTTGGGAACCATCTCCACACACATATCAACATCACTATCTGCCTGTTGTTCCTCACGAGCAACAGAACCAAACAAACGAAAAGAACTTACACCAAAACGATGGCGCAAGGTATCCGCACACGACTTTATTAATTCCATGCATTCTTCTTTTGTTTTCATGCCAATCCGTTTTTATAGCTTTATAAGATAAGTATCTTTTTAGAATATCACAAAACCATACTTCTTATTTATCATAACCTCCAAGCCTCTCATCCACCTTGCTATAAATCGCATCCAGCCGTTTCAACTCTTTAAGTGAAAATTTCTCCTTGGGCATAAGCCGTATATAGCCGATGTACTCCACGTTCGAACGAAGGGGCAACAGCAAGAAGAGACGCCCCATACGGGAGATATCATTGACAAGCGATTGATATTGCTTTATAGTCTCTTGAGGCACATCGTCCCATATCGTATTCACCAACACCGTGGAACGACTGGTATCGAACATCAAATCTTTTTGACGTTGTTTTTTGTCATCAGTCAGGTATATGTTCTCCAATGTCCGTTGCGCCTCTATATAATATAAGGTAAAGACAACGTATGCGCTCAGCTGGGCACATGGCTCTGAATCCGTAATATTCGATTGGAGCAAATGGTACGTCATACGCCATGCCGCATCATCACAAAGCAGTTCTTCCTGCAGTTCCGGACTCGCGATGGCCTCATCAAAACTGTGTTCCTGCGCATAGCGCATGGAAGGAATGAAGAAATGAAGCATACGGGCCAGCAGGGGCTTGTCTGTATCCAACTGCTTCCTTAACCCAATCAGGTTATCCTTCAAGATACACCGATTCTCGTCCAGTGCCCGCGGATGCGTATAATAATAGATATGACTGAACTCATGAATCAAAATGAAGGAGGTCTGGTATTCCGCCACAATCTCGCAAAACCGTATATCTTCTTTCCGTACTATTTCATACAGATCATCGATATCCCTATTCAACAAGTCGAGAAGCTCTTCGGCCTTGCCATACATGTTTTTACGAATCGCAAGATGATAGAGCAGGAAATGGTGTATGGCCTTGCTTCCCTCCTGCTTATGCAGGGTCGCTATGTTGAACAAAGTCAGCAAGGTTTGGAAACGGGGATTAAACACAACCTCTTGCGTGTCCAACTCGATGACCGGGGTCATTGAACCGTTTTCGTCCTCTCTCAGCACAATGTGAGTGCCTTGCTCCCGATTGTAAATCTCGGCAATTTGCTCATATTGGGACTTATTCCTCATCAGCTTCGGCGTCGACTATTTCCAAGGCATCATCAATGGAAATATTTTCTTGCGTGGTAAAACGAGACTTATAGGTTAGAGTCGTATCCCCCACACTCTCCTTCAATATCTGTAAAACATCCTCTATGAGCAATGACGAACAACCGATCTCCAACACCCATGAATTGCCACGCGCATCGAAATGTTTAACCAATTTCTGCTGCATGCTGACATATCCCAACTCCATATAAGATCTCAATAAGTTTTGAATCTCTTCGGGAATTTGATCGTAGCGGATATGTATATATACATCCATGCCACCTTCCGCATGGTGTTCTATCCGGGTATCCACAAACGATTCACCTTCGGAAACCGGCTGTGGCCTGTTATTGCGTTCCTTATTCCAGCGTGAGAGATTGGCCGTGATATGATAATACAAGGTATTGGGTTTGAGCTTTCGCCCTCTCATTTCCGGGGCAAGGCAAGCGATAGAGCCATAAAAGGCATTCGTAGTGAAAACCTTAGAGTCGATATCCTCATTCACATAGATGGGCCTGATTACCCGGTCGGCTACGTCGAAAGGTTTCTTACAAGTGGCAAGAAGCCCCAAATAGTATTCCAACTTCTTCTCATCGCCGCCAAGATAACCCAGCAACGACTCACGAGATGATATCTGACTATTATCCATCACGATTTACCTGTTTTTTCAATATTTTTCAATAGGGCGAGCCCTTCGTTTCAACATTTTTAGATACTCTTTTTCGAGAATATGTATCAGACTATATTCGCTTCGTCATCCGGATGAAATGAGTGAGAATAAACATCAGTAACACTAAAAACTTTCGAATATGAACGAAACGACATTCCGAATCCGCCCTTACTCCAAACGAGAGCTGGCGAGACTTTATTTCCCAGAGACCGCGAACATTGATTCCGCCGTGTCAAACCTACGCCTGTGGATACTTCGCAATAGCGAGGTCATGGAAAAACTCCATGCGGCGGGCTATCGCATACACAGCAAAATCTTCACACCAAAGCAGGTGCGCATCCTTGTGGAAACTTTCGGCGAGCCGTAAACGAACGTATCGCAACGGAAGCGAATGTATCACCATCCGGCAACACCCCGATCTGCTACCTTCGCTTCCGTAAGTCTGATAGCTCTGAAAGATGATACATCTTACAACGATAAGATCATACATCTTACAACGACAAGATGATACATCTTCCGTACGAAGATAATACATCTTTATCAGACTACAAACACGGCCGTGGTGAAAATGTTTTTTTTATTAACAACTTAAATTTTTAAACGTATGATCAACTGTAGTATCGTAATGAGACCCAATCCTTTGAAGAAGGAAGAGCCCAAGAAAGCTTATGCTTGCGTCCAAACCTCCAAGAAAATGAATATCAACCAATTCGCGGAACACATCTCCAGCCATGGCTGTGTCTATAGCCGTGCGGATATCGCGGCGATACTCACGATGGCTGTGGACTGCATGCGCGAGAATCTCTTGGATGGAGTACTCATCAAATTAGGAGACTTGGGCGACTTTGCTCCCGCCTTGAAAAGTATCGGGGCGGAAACAGCCGCCGACTTCAAAACAGACACCCATATCGTGGGGGTCTCGGTAAACTGGACTCCCGGCGAGCGTTTCGCCAATTTGTTGAATGAAGCTACATTTAATGTGGTTCCCTCTCGCAAGACTGCCCGTAAGCTCTTGAAGGCGATCAAGGCCGGAGAGACAACGGTAGATCTTACCGACAAGAATAATACAGACTCAGAAAGTCCCGATGAGATTTGAGAATCGAATTATTTTCAGTAATAACCTTTTAAATTAAAACGACATGGACAACAAATCTAGCAAAATAGATTGGATGAAAATCCTTCAAGTCGTAGCACAAGCTATTATCGCCGCTTTGACGGCTTTGGGTGTATCTTCTTGCGTCTCTCTCTTTTAAACCTAGACAACAATGATACAAGAGACCTTTCCCATAATTGTCGGCGGGGTAGAAGTACTCAATGAGCGTATCCTGCTGACCCAGGTGGAGAACGGATTGTTGATGAATGGAGCGGACTCTGTCCGCTTCATCGTCATCCACTGCTCCGCTACCCGATGTGATCGTGACTATACGGTGGAGCAATTGCTCCGCAATCACAAGGCCCGTGGTTTTCGAACCATCGGCTACCACTTTTACATCCGCAAAAACGGTGCTGTGACACAACATCGCAAATTACTGGAGGTGGGCGCACATGCCCGTGGTTTCAATCGGTGCAGCATCGGTATCTGTTATGAGGGAGGGCTGGACGAATATGGCAATCCAGCAGACACCCGTACACCGATACAGAAAGCGGCTTTACTTGAGTTACTGTATAAGCTCTATAAGCTTTTCCCACAAGCACTGATCGTAGGCCATGGCGAACTACCCGGTATAAAGAAAGACTGTCCTTGCTTCTCTTGTGATGAGTATCGATACCGACTCCATTAATTGAGCCTTTATTATTTGTCCAGCACTTCATATTTGAAGTGCTGGCTCTTGAACTCAATCGTTCAAGTGGCATCAATGGTTTATGACAGTGAGATTCCACGCAACGTTATAGTAATCGAATATATTCAGGATCGACCTCCACAGCGGCGACCAACAGACCGGGGATCTCCACGATCAAACGTTTCACACGGGAACCCCGTATAGAAAGTAAACGACCCTCGTAGCCATCCAATGGGCCACCCTCGATGCGGATCATGCGACCGTACATCGCAGGGGTTAATTCTTCAACCAAGAAATAACGTGGGGAATCATCGGAATGGACAGCATGGATAAAACGGTTCATCTCTGCATGGCCTACCGTCATCGGCTTACGGTAGCCACCACGCAAATAACGATATTGGAGGGTACTGATCTCTTCTACGATTGGATCCATACAGGTACGGGTAGTATGGGCAAAAAGTAAATCGTGCAGAAGAGGAACCTCCTCACGAATCCGCTTACCCTTCCTCTCGACCAACCGCCAACGCATAGGAGTGAAAATCTCAATACCCTTTTCCTCTAGCAACCTATAGGCCGGGCGTTTAGCATTGGGACGGGTCAGGTCTCGCAATATGAACCAATTGTCTGTCAAAGGATGTTCCACAGGATGATGGATAATTCTTCTAGTCCTGAAAGGATGTATATTCTATTAATATCCAATCAGTTACAAAATATAGTCTTATAAGTTGGAAGGCGTACTTGGCGAGTAGCATTCGTTTCACGCCGCAAATATAGCAAAAAATAACCAAACACAAGCAAACATCAAGCCTTGTTTGTGTTTAGTTATTTTTCACTACATTTGTGTTCGCTAAAAAAGGAGTAATTTAAAATGATCGATCAACCTACCATAGACCGGATATTGGACGCGGCGAACATCGTGGATGTTGTCTCTGAATTCGTGACTCTTCGGAAACGAGGAATCAACTATGTAGGATTATGCCCGTTTCATTCGGACAAATCACCGTCTTTTTACGTATCCCCCTCAAAGAATATCTGTAAGTGTTTCGCTTGCGGAGAAGGTGGAACCGCCGTTCACTTCATCATGAAGCATGAGCAACTCAGCTATTTCGACGCTTTACGCTTTCTGGCGAAAAAATACAATATAGAGATACAGGAACGGGAACTTACCGAGAAAGAGAAACAAATCCGTAGCGACCGGGAAAGTATGCTTATCGTCAATAGTTGGGCGGGGCAATACTTCTCTACTTTATTACATGAGCATGTTGAAGGGAAAAGCGTAGGTATGCGCTACTTCGCCGAGCGAGGATTGAGGGAAGATATCATCCGTAAATTCCAGCTCGGGTATAGCTTGGACCAGCGGGATGCCTTATACAAGGCCGCTACCCAAGCAGGCTATAAAAAAGAATTCTTGGAGAAAACCGGTTTAGTTATCGCTTATGATAACGGAAACGTGAACGATCGTTTTCGGGGACGTGTCATCTTTCCCGTCCATACGTTAAGCGGAAAGGTCGTGGCATTCGGCGGACGTGTATTGAAAAAGGACGAGAAGACAGCGAAGTACGTAAACTCTCCCGAAAGCGAGATTTATCATAAAAGCAACGAGCTTTACGGCATCTATTTCGCCAAGCAAGCAATCATGAAACAGGATCGCTGTTTCTTGGTGGAAGGATATATGGACGTGATCGGTATGCACCAAGTGGGCGTAGAAAACGTGGTTGCCTCCTCGGGTACGGCACTCACACAAGGGCAAATCCGGCTCATACATCGTTTCACGAATAATATCACGGTATTATACGATGGAGACGCCGCCGGAATCAAAGCGGCTCTCCGGGGTATCGATATGTTATTGGAAGAAGGGATGAACGTTAAGGTCGTACTTCTTCCGGCGGGAGAAGATCCGGACTCGTTTGCCCGCAGCCATAGCGCAAGCGAGTTCGCCGAGTTTATCAGCCAGAACGAGACGGATTTCATCCGTTTCAAGACAAAGTTACTATTGGCGGAAGCGGATGGCGATCCGATTAAACGTTCCGCCCTGATCTCGGATATTATCCGTACGGTAGCGATCATACCTGATAATATCGCTCGCTCCGTGTATATCCGGGAATGTAGTACGACCATGGAGATAGACGAGCAAGTCTTACTCAACGAGGTCAATAAGATCCGTCTCAACAAGGAAGAGAACCAAGCGGCTAAATCCGTAAGGAATACACCGCCCGTTCAATCTCCCGTCAATACGATTCCGGAGTATCCGGATTTCCCCGGCTACCAACCGTATACACCGGAAGAGGCGAATACCCTTCCTCCGGAAAATATTCCGCCTCCACCGCCCGAGGACTATATTCCGGAAGAGGAAGCGGGTCCGCCTCCTACTCCTCCCTACGAGGTTCCGACGGCTCCCAACATACAGGTCCAACCGAAACGTTCTCCTTTTGAGGCTTATGAGTTGGCTCTTCTGCGCTATATCGTACGATATGGCGAACGTGTCCTCTATGACTACGTAGATGAGGAGACCAACGAACATGTCATCATGAGGGTCGCCGATTATATCCGTTTCGATCTGGAACGTGATGACCTTACGTTTTATACGCCAGCCTTCAAGCAAATGCTGGACGAAGCTGCTGAACATTGTCAAAACGAGGGCTTTATGGCCAGTCGTTATTTCCTTGCCCATCCGGACCCGAACATCAGCCGGCTTGCCGCCAACCTTATCAGCGATAAGTACCAGCTTAGTAAATATCATACGAAGTTCAGGGAACTAGAGCAAGAAGAAGATAAATTGGATTACTTGGTACCCCGGGAAATCTATTCCATGAAAGATGCCTATATCCTCCATAAGATAAAGGATATCCAAGCGAAAATCAAAGAGGCTCAAAACAAGGGAGACATGGAGCAGATCTTTGATTTAATGAAACAGAACGCCCACCTCAACGAGATCAAGAACGTGCTCTGCAAAGAGCTGGGTGAGCGCATCGTATTAAAAATGTAATAAAAAAACATCTATGAATTTCCTTGAGACAGAAAACGTGGTAAAACAGTACGCCGGGCATCTGGCGCTGAACAAGGTAAGTATCCAAGTTCCTCAAGGAACAATCTTTGGATTACTGGGGCCTAACGGGGCGGGCAAGACGACCTTGATCCGGATCATCAACCGGATTACAGCGCCGGATAGCGGAATCGTTCGCTTCAACGGCCATGAATCCAGCCCGGAAGACATCTACCAGATCGGTTACTTGCCGGAAGAGAGAGGGTTGTATAAAAAGATGAAAGTCGGGGAGCAGGCGATCTATCTGGCACAATTGAAAGGTCTCTCCTACCCAGAGGCACGCAGTCGTTTGACCCGTTGGTTCGAGAAATTTGACATCATGCCTTGGTGGAATCGCAAACTGGAAGAGCTGTCGAAAGGTATGCAGCAGAAAGTACAGTTCATCATTACCGTGATACACGAACCCGAGCTATTGATCTTTGACGAGCCATTTAGCGGATTCGATCCGGTCAACGCCGATCGCCTTAAACAAGAGATATTGGAATTGAAGGCGGCCGGACATACCATTATATTCTCAACTCACAACATGTCCTCCGTTGAGGAGATTTGTGACGAGATTGCTTTAATCAATCGCTCTGAGGTCGTCCTGTCCGGCAATGTCAAGGAGGTACGGGAACGGTTTAAGAGTAATACCTATATATTAAATGTACGCAAGGAGACTGGAGGTATTGAGGAGTTAAGGATACGCAAGGAAGAAAATATCAGTAACTCCGATTGGCTTACCCGGCTGGCGTCCCAATATGAGATTCTTTCCTTCACGGAGGAGATCCCTTCTATGAATGACATTTTTATCAACACCGTTTCCGGTACAAACACATCAAAGGTATGAGCAAAATTGGATTAATCATCAAACGGGAATATCTCCGGAGAGTAAGTAAAAAGTCATTTATCCTGCTCACGTTCCTCACACCGTTTCTATTCGCTGCACTTGCGTTCGTCCCCCTATGGCTCTCTTCCATCAAGGGAGATGAGGTTCATACAGTCGCCATACTCGACGCCACCGGCAAATACGCCCCGTTGTTCGAGGATACGGAAAGCTATCGTTTTATCAACGGCGACAAAGATATGGATAAGTACAGGCAAATGTCGGAAAAGGAGATATTCGCATTTCTCAACATCTCCGACGACTTGCAGAAAAATCCGAAAAACGCAACCCTCTATTCCAAGAAACAAATCCCAGCGGATTTGAGCCGACTCGTCAATATGACATTAAAGAAGCAGATAGAGAGTGACAAACTGGCAACATTCAATATCCCCAATCTACAAGAGATCATAAAAGAAAGTAAAGTAGATTTCAACATACAAACGATCAAATGGGGGGATGACGGAAGCGAAAAGCAATCCTCGTCCGTAGTGGCATCCATAACCGGAGTAATTTTCACCATGCTTATCTATATGTTCATCCTAATCTATGGAGGAATGGTCATGCAAGGGGTTATGGAAGAAAAGACGAACCGGATCATCGAGATTATGATCTCGTCCGTCAAACCTTTCGACTTAATGATGGGTAAAATTATAGGAATCGGTTTTGTCGGGCTTACGCAAGTATTCCTTTGGGCGGTTATGACCTTTATTCTCATCACCGGGGGAACTTTCTTTTTGGGAGGAGGTATGGAAAGCGAGATCTTGCAATCAAGCATGGCACTTAACACAACCCCTAACATGACGGCTATCGCAGCCCAGCAGCATGGAAATGAATGGATAGAGATGCTTCATACGATTAACTTCACCGAGATAGGCATCTTGTTTATCGCTTATTTCATAGGCGGCTACTTATTATATTCTTCTTTATTCGCCGCTATCGGATCAGCTGTAGACGGCCAAGAAGACACGCAACAATTCATGCTACCAGTCACGCTTCTTTTGGTTTTTGCCCTCTATGCGGGAATCTATAGCATGGAAAACCCTGACGGACCATTAGCTTTCTGGTGCTCCATGATCCCCTTCACCTCTCCGATCGTGATGATGGTCCGGGTGCCATTTGAGGTGCCTTTGTGGGAAATACTACTTTCTATTGGATTTTTGTATATATCATCCATCGGTTTCACTTGGTTTTCCGCCAAAATATACCGTGTAGGCATTCTCATGTATGGTAAGAAACCCAGTATAAAGGAGATGTCCAAATGGCTTCGTTACAAATAAAAACATGATATCTACAACAAAAAGCCTCGCTACTCTTATCGAATAACGAGGCTTTTTAATGTTGTTCTACCTGGATTCGAACCAGGACAAACAGGACCAGAATCTGTTGTGCTACCATTACACCATAGAACAATATTTAACAAATCACCAACTCTCTTGTTAGCGGATGCAAAGGTATATACTTTTTCAAAATTTACAAATAAACCTTCGAAAAAAATGTCCAGAAAAAAGACGTACGTGTTTTTTTTAAAGCTTATAACGATCGAGGAGATAGTCTCAAACAAGGTATTACACATATATTAATGAAAGAAAAAGACGTATGTAACGAATTAAGAAGTATATTTGCGACTTGGAAAATTATATCAATAGAAATAAATGGATCAAACAAAAGAATTAGTAAAAACGATTGTTGAAGGCCTTCAAGAAAAAAGGGGCAAAAATATTGTAACAGTAGATTTAAGCCAGACTTCTGGTGCCATTTGTCAATATATGGTTATTTGTGAGGGAAACACTCCTACCCAAGTTTCAGCGTTATCTGATTCCGTATGGGATTTCGCACGCAAGAACGCGAACGAGAAACCATTATCCATTGACGGTACACAGGGCGCTCAATGGATCGGCATGGATTATGGCACGGTTCTTGTACATATATTCCTGCCGGAACAACGTGCATTTTATAACTTAGAGAACCTTTGGGCAGACTCGAAGGTTATACAAGTACCTAACATTGATTAAGCCGGCCTAAATATTTGATGATAATCTCTTATGGAAAATAAAAACGATATATTTAATAAAACACCGAAGGGCGGGAAACCTAAGATGTTCCGCTTTAATTTGTATTGGATGTACGGGTTGATCTTCATCATGCTTGTTGCCCTATACATGACAAATGATTCTTCGGGAGCGAAAGAGCTAGGCTGGACAGAGTTCCAGAAACTAGCGCAGGAAAACGTATTCGATAAAATGACAGTCTACAACAAGAAGAACTTGGTGGAGGCTACAGTGAAAAATGGAAAGACTGAACAGGTCTTTGGGAATATGGACGTTTCTAAAATCGGGGTTTCTCCGAAAGTATACGTAAAGATCCCGTCGGCCGACAAGTTTTCCGATTTCTATGACAAAGCGGTAGCCGATAGTCACATCGATACACAAGTCCGGTTCGAGGAAGGCGATGACGCTATCTGGAATTTCTTGGTTTCATTCGGCCCGATTATCTTATTGATCGGTGTATGGATGTTCTTGATGAGACGTATGTCCGGTGGTACCGGCGCAGGTCCGGGTGGCGTGTTCAGCGTTGGTAAGGCAAAAGCTCAGCTTTTTGATAAAGATAATGACCGTAAGGTGACATTCAAGGATGTCGCCGGATTGGCGGAAGCGAAACAAGAGGTAGAGGAAATCGTCTCTTTCTTGAAGAATCCGGAAAAATATACTGAATTAGGAGGTAAGATTCCCAAGGGTGCATTGTTGGTAGGCCCTCCGGGAACCGGTAAGACATTATTGGCGAAGGCTGTTGCCGGAGAAGCTAATGTGCCGTTTTTCTCCTTGTCTGGTTCTGATTTCGTGGAGATGTTTGTCGGTGTAGGCGCCTCCCGTGTGCGTGACTTATTCCGCCAAGCGAAGGAAAAATCTCCTTGTATCGTCTTTATCGATGAGATCGATGCGGTAGGCCGTGCCCGTGGGAAGAACGCGAATATGAATAGCAACGATGAGCGTGAGAACACGTTGAACCAGCTGTTGACCGAAATGGATGGTTTCGGCTCTAACAGTGGTGTTATTATCTTAGCCGCTACAAACCGTGCGGACATTTTGGATAAAGCGTTGTTGCGTGCCGGACGTTTTGACCGACAAATCCATGTTGAATTACCGGATTTGAATGAACGTAAAGAAATATTCGGGGTGCATTTGCGTCCGATCAAGATAGATGAAAGCGTAGACGCTGAGTTCCTAGCAAGGCAGACTCCGGGCTTCTCGGGTGCTGATATCGCTAATGTTTGTAATGAGGCCGCTTTGATCGCCGCCCGTAACGGAAAGAAATTCGTACAGAAAGAAGACTTCATGAATGCGGTAGACCGCATTGTCGGTGGTCTTGAAAAACGTTCGAAGATCACGACGGAGGAAGAACGTAAATGTATCGCGAACCATGAGGCCGGTCACGCTACGTTAAGTTGGTTGTTGGAACATGCCAATCCGCTGGTTAAGGTGACTATCGTTCCCCGTGGTAAGGCATTAGGTGCGGCATGGTACTTGCCGGAAGAGAGACAGATCACCACCCGCGAGCAATTACAGGATGAGATGTGCGCTACCTTAGGAGGACGTGCCGCAGAGGAATTAGTCTTGGGAAAAATATCCACAGGCGCATCCAACGATTTGGAACGTGTCACGAAACAAGCATATGCGATGGTCGTTTACTTCGGTATGAGCGATAAACTTCCAAACTTGAACTATTACGACTCCACCGGACAGGATTGGGGATTCACCAAGCCTTATAGTGAGGAGACTGCGAAATTGATCGATACGGAAGTACAGAAGATCATCAATGAGCAATACGACAGGGCAAAACGGATATTATCCGAGAATAAGGAAGGACATAGTAAACTTGCGCAGGTATTATTGGATCGTGAGGTAATCTACTCAGAAGATGTAGAGCATATCTTCGGGAAACGAGCCTGGATCTCCCGTTCCCAAGAGATTCTGGAGTTGCAGGAAAAGGCTAACGGAAAGAACAAGGAGAATGCGGATAAGGAGGCGGAAGCGGACGCAACAACGGAAAACGTAACCGATACTCCTACCGAAGAAAACAAGACAGGGAAAATAGCTTGACCAAAGTCAAGACATTCATAACAAGTAAGGCTGGGGCGTATCTTTGATCAAAAGTTACTATCCAGCCTTCCTTATTGCTGTATTATCAATTTATTAGTTATATTTGCAGCTAAAATTACAAACAAGCAAAAACACTATTGTTTTGAAAAATCTGATTACACGTGCATTGACTGGCATCATTTTCGTCGCGGTATTAGTCGGTGCGATCTATTTCCCCGCCTATTATTTTCTTGCGGTATTTGGACTCATTACCGGACTTTCTCTATGGGAGTTCTACGGATTGGTTAAACATTATGAGAATGCCGCCATCAAACGATTTGTCAGTTCCTTGGGGGGAGCCTACCTCTTCGCCGCCACATTCGGTTACGCCAATGGCTTGGTTGGAGGCAATATATTTCTCCCCTATCTTTTATTCTTAATGTATACCATGATCACCGAGCTTTACGATAAAGCCAGTAATCCAATCAATAACTGGGCATTGACCTTATTCGGTCAAATCTATTGCGCAGGCTCTTTCTCTCTGCTAAACTTTATTACATCGGTACCTAATACGCCGGGCGAGATCGTACATATCCCCTATTTTGCCTTGGCTATTTTCGTTTTCGTATGGGTAAATGATACGGGAGCTTATCTAGTGGGATCTATGCTTGGAAAAAGAAGATTGTTCGAACGTATCTCTCCTAAGAAGTCATGGGAAGGTTTTTACGGAGGGTTGGCATTCGTATTAATAACCTCCCAAATATTCGCTTGGTTCATGCCGGCCACGAACTGGTACACATGGCTTGGATTAGCCGGCACGATCGTAGTATTCGGGACTTGGGGCGACTTGATCGAATCTTTGATGAAACGTACGTTAGGCGTGAAAGATTCCGGGCATGTATTACCCGGACATGGAGGCATGCTGGATCGCTTCGATAGCGTAATGATGGCTATTCCGGCCGCTTATATCTATATCGAGTTATTTATTCGAAATTAAATGTCAGGATCACCATACGGGATGTAGCTTTCGATAAGGCATCCGTATATTTGATATTTGCTTGATCTACCAAGTCCGGACGATCTTTCTCCAATAGGTTAACCAATCCGAAACAGAATTTCAGCTCCGGGCATAACTTAAAGTAGGGTAGATAGATATCACATCCCAAGCCAAACTCAAATCCGAAGTCCGTGCTTTTCAATAGAATCGGATTACCTTTCTTACGGCCTATATCCACGGAGCCATAGATACCGCCGATCAAATAAGGACGGTAATTATTCAAGCGTAAAGCCGTATATTTAACGTCTAAGGGGAAATTCAGATAACTGGAACGAACGTTCGTGATGAATTCCTCTCCCGTAGCCTGTTCCCGAAACTTAAATTTCTTATCCCCGAAATGGATAGAAGGCGTGAAGCGTAAATTGAAATAAGGATTCATATACATATCTCCGATCACCCCGACACTAAAGCCGGGTGAGTAAGAAGGAATCTCCGCGAACCAAGTCTCTCCATTGGTCATGACACCGGTATGGGTCAATAACAAATCCTGCGAGTGAATACCCACATGAAACCCCAGATGAAGCCATTTCAAATCAGCGTACGGCTGATTCCTCACCCTTTCCTTTTGAGCCATGGCTCCCATGGTAGCCAAGCTTACCACATATAATATAAGTAATAATCGTCTCAAATCTCAACCTATTTTGTTTAATAACGAAAACCCGACAAAGATATTGCAAAAAAGAAGATTTTTGAAGAAAATAAGCCAGTAGATATTTTTTAAATAGAAAGAAAGCTATATTTTTGCACCTACTAATAGTTATCAATTTAAACGTTTAAAAAAATGGCTTACGTAATTAGCGATGATTGTATTGCATGCGGAACTTGTATTGATGAGTGTCCGGTAGGAGCAATTTCAGAAGGTGATAAATACAGCATCAACCCTGAAATGTGTACAGATTGTGGAACTTGCGCTGACGCATGTCCTACAGAGGCTATCCACCCGGCTGAATAATTCGCAGCAAAGAATAGGATTTTCCTTTGCGGAAAGCTCCTAACACATAACGGGCTGTTTCTCTCCATGAGTAAAACAGCCCGTTATCTTTTTCTCTTCGTGTTACATTAAAACTCAATATCCAACTTTATAGCACCGGAAGCCATATCCTCCTCTGGGGAATCGCCATGAATCGTTTCCTCCTCTTCAGGTTCCACCACGTCTTCCGCGGATTTCTTCAGATTTGAGTTCTTGATATAACTGATTACATCTTGCATTCCCTCCATAAACTTCTCAAAGTCCTCCTTATAAAGGAAAATCTTATGCTTCTCAAATGAGATTTGCAAACCATCCTTTGATTGAATTTTCTTACTTTCCGTAACGGCAACGAATAGGTCATCTTTCAAATTCCTCTTCACATCCAGATAATAAATCCGTTTTCCCGCTTTAATGGCTTTAGAGTATAGAATCTCCCTGTCGCCACCTTCAACATGTTTTTTATTCCTTGATTCTTCCATGACAGCTAACATTCGTTAAAAAACCACCCACTTTATATAACTTGCTTCAAATATGTGCATTTTTTTTTAATTAGCAACTATTTTAACGATCGAAAATACGCCCATTGAGGCTAAATTTGTAAAATATCATCTAACACATATAAAATTAAGTAAATCCGGATTCTTTTATGGAAAAAACGACTACCTTTGCAGCCTAATTTATAATAAGAAGTTCCTTCAAACGATGATCAACAGAATTTTAATCCGCATTAAAGTTTTACAGATAGTATACTCTTACTATCAAAACGGAAACGGTGACCTCAAAGTTGCGGAAAACGAATTGCTTTTCAGCCTTCAGAAGTCATATGACTTATATTATTATTTCTTACTCCTAATTATCGAAGTTACCAACCTGCAAAGAAGGATCCTTGACACCCGGAAGTGCAAATACATGCCTACCGATGAGGAGTTAAACCCGAATACACGCTTCGTAGACAATCGTTTTGTCGCTCAATTAGCGGAAAACGATACGTTGAAAAAGTATGTGGACGAGCAAGGTCTCTCATGGAGTAACGACGAGGAGTTTGTTAAAAACGTATTGGATACGATCTTAAGCTCTGAAATTTACGCCGAATACTTGAAAAACGAAGAAGACTCGTACGAGACGGATCGTGAGTTCTGGCGCCAGATCTTCAAGAAAGTAATCTGTGGGAACGAGATGATAGAGGAATATCTGGAAGACAAAAGCATCTACTGGAACGACGATATTGAGATCGTAGAGACTTTCGCCTTGAAGACTATCAAGAAATTCGAGGAGAAGAAAGGTAGTAAACAAGCCTTATTGCCAATGTTCAAGGATTTGGAAGACAAGGCTTTCGCAATCAAGTTATTCCGTCAAAGTTTGTTGAAAGGTAAGGAATATCGTGAACGCATCGACAAACATATGAAGAATTGGGAAACCGAACGTATCGCCAATATGGACTTGATCATCATGCAAGTCGCCTTAGCCGAGATTTTATCGTTCCCGACCATTCCCATCAACGTTACCTTAAATGAATATATCGATGCCGCAAAGTATTATAGTACACCTAAAAGCGGAACATTCATTAACGGAATTCTGGATTCAATAGTCAACGAATTAAAAAAAGAGAAGTTATTGCTCAAAGATTAATTATTATCATTACATTTGTGCATATCATTATTGATATTAACTTGTAAAACGATTATTATAGTATGAACTTACTCAGTATTTTACTTCAAACTCCAGCTGGAGGAAGTCAGTGGTCCGGTATTTTGATGATGGTAGTTATCGTAGCTATCTTCTATTTCTTCATGATCCGTCCGCAACAAAAGAAACAAAAAGAAATCCAGAAATCACGTGAGGCGTTGAAAACAGGCGATAAAGTGATTACCGCCGGAGGTATCTATGGAAAGATCAAAGAGATCGGTGATACTTATATGCTAATCGAGGTAGCGGATGGAGTACGTATCCGTGTAGATAAAACTTCTATTTTCGCTTCAGCGGAAGACGCTCAGCAGCAGAAATAATCTAACTACAGAATATGTCACGACTTGAGAACATACAAAATTCCTTCAAGTCTATCCAAGCAAAGACTAAGGCTTTTTTCCACGGAGACAGATGGAAAGAGGTCTTGGTCTTTTTCTTTTTCGCCCTTTTGGCTTTCGGTTTCTGGCTACTCCAAAGCTTGCAGCAGGAATATGAGATAGAACTTGTTTTTCCGGTTAAGTATAAGAACGTACCTGCCGATATAGCGTTTAATGCCCCTGAGGTGGAAACGATTACCGCAAAGGTAAAAGACAAGGGTAGCGTTTTACTCAACTATACTTTTGGAAGATCGTTTGCTCCGATCGAAGTGAACATGAAGAATACGAAGGAGAAAAATGGTTCGGTTCAAGTAAGTAAAAGGCAGATCGAGAACGATATTCAAAAACAATTGATAGCCACTACGGCATTACAAAGTTTTGATCCGCAACAAATAGATATGGATTTCAGTCAGCGGGTCCATAAGGAAATACAGGTCGTTTTTAATGGTGATATTCATATGGAAGCCGGCTTTCAATTATCCGGGGATATCCAAATCAATCCCCAAAAGATCAACGCTTATGCCACCGCAGCGATCTTAGATACGTTGACCTCGGTCAAGACGGCTTTCACTGAAGTTAAAAAAGCGAATAAAAACATTACGAGAACCGTACAACTAATCAAAGTAGACGGCGTTAACTTCGATCCGGAAAACGTATCTATCACGATTCCGATAGAGGAGTACACGGAGAAGACATTGGAAATACCTGTCTCTTGCAGTCATATACCGCCACATTATACGGTACGTATGTTTCCGGCGGTCGTAAAAGTGACTTGCAGTGTGCCCTTGTCCCGATTCAAAGGACTTTCGGAAGATATGTTCTCGATTCATATACCTTTTGAGGATCTGGAGCAAAACGTATCTGGTACCCTACCCGTCAAACTCACCAAGAAACCAGACTGGGTACATACGGCAACCTTATTGCCAGATAAGGTAGAATTTATTTTGGAACACAACAATAAGCATGATTAAAATAGGTATTACAGGAGGGATCGGGAGCGGCAAATCCGTCGTAGCCTCTTTATTAACGTTATCCGGTGTACCCGTATACATAGCGGACGAGGAAAGTAAATGGCTGACAAATAACTCCCCGGTTATCCGTGAGAAATTAACAGCCCTTTTCGGTCCGGAGATTTATACGAATGAGGGATTGAACAAGAAACTTCTAGCCTCCCACATCTTTAATAATCCGGAACAATTACAACAGGTCAACCAGATCATTCATCCTGAGGTAAACCGTCATTTCTCGGCTTGGGTGGAGAGACAGACTTCCCCTTTATGCGCCATCGAATCCGCCATATTATTCGAATCCGGTTTCTACAAAGTGGTAGACATAAGCTTGATGGTCTATGCCCCAAGAGAACTCCGCATCGAAAGAGCCTTGGGAAGGGACTCAGCCTCGAGAGAAGAAATCGAACGCAGAATCAACAGCCAAATATCGGACGAGGAAAAGAAAGATCGCTCCGATTATGTTATCTATAATGACAATAGACAGGCCCTTATACCGCAAGTAGGCAAACTGTTATGTTGGCTTCAATCCCAATAATCACCGATAGCGGGACGAGTGGCTTTTACAGCATCTTACCTTCATCATCCAATGAACTTAAGATACTTCGTCAACGAACCTAAGATACTTCGTTGATGCACCTAAGATACTTCTCCAACGAAGTTAACTGTCCTCATGACGGAAGAATTCCACTTTTTCTTATTACCTTTGTCACTTCGAAGTTTAACACTAATAGAAAATAAAAAACATTATGTTGAAGACTATTTTGTCTATTTCGGGAAAACCCGGTCTGTATAAACTGGTTTCCCATGGAAAAAACATGTTGATCGTTGAATCGCTGACTGATAACAAGAGAGTACCCGCATACGCAAAAGATAAAGTAATCTCATTAGGCGATATCGCAATCTATACGGATGAAACAGAAGTGCCTTTACATGAGGTATTGACTAGCGTAAAGAACAAGGAAGAGGGAAAAACCGCCTCTTTGGTACCTTCCAAAGCCACGACAGACCAATTGCGTGCGTACTTTGCCGAGGTATTGCCTAGCTATGATCGTGAGCGTGTTTATCCAAGCGACATCAAGAAACTACTCTCTTGGTATAACATCTTGATCAACGCAGGCATCACTGACTTTACCCCGGAAGATGCTCCGGCAGAAAAGGAAGCTGCTGAAAAAGAAGCTGAATAACAGCATACGACATAAAGATTAAAGAAAGGACCGTTCGATACCCATCGTCCGGTCCTTTTTTTAAACATACTTAAAGACTTTATTTTTCGCTATATTTGCATAATTCTAGATATCACTATTTATGAAAACAAAAACAGTTCTTCTCTTTCTTATCGTATTATTCTCAGGAATATGCCGGATACATGCGCAAGCCGATTTCTACTTGATGCAGGCATTAGGGAGTCGATATATCTACAACTCAGACTATTTTGAAGAGACCCGTGAAATGCAAGTCTATTTAAGCGGAGTAGATGGTAGCCTTAAAAGAGACTCTTTACTCGCTATTTATGTCTTAGACGCACAATATCCCCCCACATTCAATTTATTTTGTTCAACATTCGAGTTGACACATCCCAACATACCCTGTATTATTGTTGGAATATTTAATTCAAACAGGCAAAGTGAGCTGACCCCGCCTTTCACAGATTCCTTATCGGTAAAAAGATATGACAACCCGGGACATGGAAAAGAAATGCTCTCGTCATTAACGAATGAAATAATCCCTTTCATCCAAGAAAAATACCATGCGGGAAATAACAGGATTTTAGTCGGACATTCGTTGGGAGGGACATTCGTCACTTATGCGATGATGGAACACCCAGACTTATTTCCTTATATTATAGCCATATCACCGAACTATAAATACAGCGAAAATATGATGATTGATAGGTTACGAGTGTTCACGGAAACCTATCAAGGAGAAAAAAAATTATATATCTACCTAGCCAACGGAGACAAAGATAAAACAGAAGAAGACTTCAAGCCCATGATAAAAGAGGCTTGCTCCATCATCGAGAAAAATAATAGAATCGACCTACGATATGATTCTTTAAACATAAAGAAACACAGTCACACTATATTTGAAGGTTATTACAGAAGTCTCCTCTCGATAACACCTCTTCTCTAAAGTACTCTCGTAAGCTTGCGAGAGCACTTATGCAAAAATAGTCCATTATTTTAGGCTAAACCTCACATTGTCTAGGGCGGGTAACTCCTCTATCTTTGCCAACAAATAATTCACTCTATTGACCTCATAAAATAAAGAGCAAAGATGGAAAGCACCAAGTATTATCTCGGTCTGGACGTTGGCGGTACCAATATGGTCGCTGGCGTAGTAGATGAGAATCACCAGATTATCGCAAAGGAGAGTATACCGACACAAGCCGGACGCACGATCGAGGAGATCACCGCCGACATGGCGGAAGTCAGCAAAAAAGCGGTTCTCAAAGCAGGCTTGCAAATGGAAGACATCTCTTCTTGGGGCATCGGCATGCCCAGTTACGTAAATCCAAAGACGAACCTTTTGGTACATGCCAATTGTTTCGGATGGAAGAATGTCCCCATCTACGACTATTTAAAGAAGCATATTTCATTGCCTACTTATATAGCCAACGACGCCAATTGCGCGACCTATGGAGAGGTCTTGGCCGGATCGGCCAGCCAATATACCGATGCCATCATGTTAACGCTAGGAACAGGAGTCGGAGGCGGAATTATCATGGGTAAGAGGATTTATTCCGGAGCCGATAATATGGGAGCAGAGCTTGGACATACCAAATTGGTATACAATGGCGAACGTTGCACATGCGGGCAAAAAGGCTGTTTGGAAGCTTATTGCTCATCTACCGCATTAATCCGCATCATGAAAGAGGCCTTACAAGAGAATAAGGACACCTTGATATGGAAACTTTGCGGCGAAGACGAAAATAAAGTCAATGGAGAAATCCTTTTCGAGGCCGCTAAACAAGGGGATTCCCTCGCTAAACAGATCGTCGATGACTATATCAGTAAACTGGCCGCCGGAATCTCCACGTTCATAACCATCTTCCGTCCGCAAGTAATCATCTTAGGGGGTGGTATCGCACATGCAGGTGACCTGCTGTTGAAACCTTTAAACGAGAAACTACATACTTGTACCTTCGCCGCCGAGGAAATAGGTATCCCCCAAGTCATCCGTGCGGAATTAGGAAATGACGCCGGAATAATCGGCGCCGCGCTTTTAGAGAAAACGATGTAACGAAAAAAATATGAAAACAAATAAGAAAGAACTTTTAGATTCATTCAAGGGAGGACTGATCGTATCCTGTCAAGTACAACACGATGATCCGACTTTTTCAGTAGACTTTGTCGTAAAAATGGCAAAAGCCGCCCAATGGGGAGGAGCCGTGGGTATCCGTGCAAACGACCCAGAGCAGATCAAGGCGATTAAAAAAGAAGTGGATTTACCAGTAATCGGGCTTTGGAAAATCTGGCACGATGACACGGATGTGTTTATCACCCCAACCTTAGAGGCCGCTAAAGCCGTATGGGAAGCCGGAGCCGAGATTATCGCCTTGGACTGTACGAGCCAAATAACCCATGAAGGCCGCCCTGCATACGAATTACTACCAATCGTCAAGAAAGAGATACCGGAAGCTATCATTTTTGCGGATGTCTCTAATTATGAGGAAGCTGTACGTGCCGTAGAAATAGGAGCCGATATCGTTGGCCCTACCTTGTATGGATATACGGAAGCAACCAAGCATATCGAGCAACCGGATTTACGGGAATTCGCCCGTATGTGCCGTGACTTTAAAGACAAAGCCTATGTCATTATGGAGGGGCATATCTACTCGCCGGAAGATGCCATGAAATGTATCTTCCTCGGAGCTCATTCCGTAGTAGTAGGCAGCGCGATCACCCGTCCGCACTTGATCACGAAACGTTTTACGGACTTACTAACCGGTTACCAAAATAACTGGCGGGAAGCCGAAAGAAGCAAACATTAAAAAATCATCTGCTTGTAGAGATAGGGCATGCCCCGTCTCTACACAATATTAACAACAATAATCATATGGCAAATTTCAATGTAGAAGGGGCGCAAAACGTAGAGATCAGCAAGAAAATACCTTGCGAGAAACCTCTGATCGTACAACTGGAGATCATGGAGCGGTATACGGCAGTCCATAAAGCCTGTGCCGCCCTACCCAAAGAGATACGTGAAGTGGAATGCCTGAAAGTTTTATACCCCACGCTATTTCGCAAGATCACGAATCAAGACTTGATCGCCGGACGTACGGACTTCCTACCGATCGGGTTCGGATGCGTAACCTCATTAGGGGGTGTCGGGCATTATTGCGTATTCAAGAAACTCCGTGCCTTCCAGCTACAACTGGATGAAACTGAACGAAAACGGGTGGATGCGTTATATGATTATTGGTTGGATCACGATTTAAAGACCCAATTCAACAAGGAGGTCCTCACCGAGGATACATTGGGTATGTTCATCGACTGCGAATACCCGATGATCGCTACCGCACGTCTATCTGGAATGATGCTGGATTACCCGAAACTATTGGATAAGGGCATCGGTGGCCTTCGCTCTGATTTACTGGAGAAACTCAAAGAGCAACCCGATAATAACTTTTACAAAGCAGGCATCCAATGTCTGGATATTTTTGTAGATTGTGCTTCTCATCTCCAGCAAGACGCTAGAGAGCAAATGGCTTCAGCCAACATGAAAAGGCAAAAAGAATTAGAGCGTATCTGCCAAGCCCTAGAGAACATCAAGGAGAAGAAACCCGGTACGTTCCATGAAGCAATGCAGTTATTCTGGTTATTCGCTTTGTTGGCCGGTGTTATAAACTACGGTCGTCTGGATGATTATCTAGGCCCTTATTTAGTAGCCGATCTCAAGTCCGGGCGATTGACCGACGAAGAGGCATACCGATATATCCACTCGCTTTGGACCATGATTGAGAATCGCCGTACCACCGTAAACGGACGTATCATCGTAGGCGGTAAAGGGCGCAAACACCCGAAAGAGGCCGACGTATTCCTGCATATCGCCATGAAAGTAGCGAAAAATTGCAGATATGTAGAGCCACAATTCACCTTGCGCTTCGATAAAGAGACCTCCGAGGAAATCTGGGACGAAGCGTTGGACGCTTTGGGTGCGGGAGCTACTTACCCGACCCTTTACAATGATGATGTAAACGTCCCGGCCGTCATGTACGGAATGCGTGTAGACGAGAAAACGGCGGAACAATACGTGCCTTTCGGTTGTACCGAGTTCGTGATACAAGGACAGAGTACGGGTACGCCCAACATTTGCATCAATTTACTAAAACTACTTACGATTTATATGAATGATGGTATCGACCCGATTGACGGTAAACGTAAATCCGGGCCGGTATCTCTAAAGAAATTAGAGGAGTATCAGACATTCGAGGAATTCTATGACGGTTACAAGGCTTTACTCGATTATTATCTGGATCTGTCTGTCAAAGCCCAATACCATTCGTATGAGGTGATGAACCAGCACGTAAGTTTCTTGTTTACCAGCCTATTGACCGATGATTGCATCGCACGGGGAAAAGCGCTTTTGGACGGAGGCGTACGTTATCTAGGCGGGACAAACGAGACGTATGGCAATATCAACACTTCCGATTCCCTGTGGGTAATCCGGGATCTGGTATTCAATCAAAAAAAATACACGTTACGGCAATTGAATGATGCCATGCTAGCTAATTTCAACGGCTATGAGGCTTTACGAAAAGATTGCCTGAACTGTGATAAATATGGTAACGACCTTGAGACTGCCGATACGATGGCCAACGATTTGTACGAGTTCGTAGCGAAAGGCGTACGCAATCGCGGTATCGCCATCGGTATGCAATACTTCTTGATCGTTATCAGCAATAATCAATTAAACACGGAATGGGGAAACCGGACCGCCGCCTCACCCGACGGACGATTATCGTGCATGTATATGAATCCTGCCAATAATCCGCAAGGGGGAGCGAATAAAAGCGGCCCCACGGCCATGCTGAATTCCTTGGCGAAGTTCGACGCCAAGTATCATGGAGGCTCGGTACAAAACATTAAGTTTTCTCCTTCCATGTTCAACGAGAACAGGGCTGTCATCAAGAGCCTGTTCAAGACTTATTTTGCGAAAGGGGGTTGCCACTTGATGGTGACTGTAGTAGATAAGGGAGTTTTAGAAGACGCGGTAGAGCACCCGGAAAATTACCCGGACCTAATCGTCCGGGTAAGCGGGTTCTCCGCGGTATTCGTCGATTTATCTCCCAATATTCAACAGGAACTTTTAAGCAGGGTATTGTATGATAAATAAATATAAGGTTAGCGAGAATAGGTTATCAATCATGGAGATCGAACGGTTCGCCGTTCACGACGGCCCGGGCATCCGGACCGTCGTTTTCCTTCAAGGGTGTCCTTTACATTGTCCATGGTGCTCCAATCCGGAATCCCAGAAAAGGAAACCGCATCTGCTCCATGTCAAGAATAAATGTATCGGATGCGGACGTTGCGAGGCGATTTGTCCACGGGGCAATATCGCCATCCAAGACCATTTTCCGGTGTTTAATCGTCAGGCCTGTGTAGCCTGCAAGGCTTGCGAGCGTATATGCCCGCAGAACGCCATTAAGTTTGTCGGTGAATCTATTACCTCATCCGAGATCATGGAAATCCTTTTACGTGACCGGGATTATTACCTGAATTCCGGTGGAGGGGTTACGTTTTCCGGTGGCGAAGCTTTCACGCAATTCGAGGGATTGATGGATTTGCTGATCCAATGCAAGAACGAGAAACTGCATACCTCCGTGGAGACTTGCGGGCAAGTGAATCTTGATAAGATAAAGCAAGCGCTTCCGCTTATCGATTTGTTCTTGTTCGATATCAAACATACGGACAAGGATTTACTTCAGAAAGAAACCGGAGCGAACTTGGATACGATCCTCACGAATTTACGGTATATATCCAGTAAGAGCGCTAATAAAGTAACGATCCGTGTACCGGTAATCCCCGGTTTCAATTTCAATGAGAATACGCTTCGGGAAATATTCATGCTGGCGAAAGAAAATCGTATCAAATGCGTACACCTGCTTCCCTACCATACATTGGGCAAAGATAAATACGAGCAATTAGGTCTCACCTATCCTTATCCCTGCGAGCAAATGCTAGCCAAAGAAGAGCTGTTCCCCTTTAAGGAGATGGGGGAAAAAATGGGTTTGGAAATACGAATCGGAGGATAAACTCCTCCCAATAAAATAGTATCTTCGCGCAAATCATCGTTTTATAAATCTTAGTAAGAGACATATGAAAACAGAAAAAGAGAAAGCGGCGGAAGGTCTATTATACAACGCGAATCATGATAGTGAGCTTCAAGATGAGATGAAAAGAGCGAAATGCGTCCTTTTCAAATACAACCAATTGCCTCCCGACCAAGAGGAAGAAAAAGATCGGATTCTAACCTCTTTTCTAGGCAAGAAAGGGAAGAACACCGTTATCCTATCCCCTTTCCAATGCGATTATGGCTATAATATCGAGATTGGGGATAATTTCTTCGCCAACGTGAATCTCGTTATCTTGGATGGAGCGAAAGTTCGTATCGGCAATAACGCGTTCATCGCCCCGAACGTAGGCATCTATACCGCCGGCCACCCTTTTGACGTAAAGCAACGTAATGAGGGTTTGGAATACGCTTTTCCCGTGACCATCGGCGATAACGTATGGATCGGTGCGCAAGCCTGTATCCTTCCGGGGGTGACCATTGGCGATAACACGGTAATCGCCGGAGGTAGTGTCGTAACCAAAGATATTCCGGCCAATGTTATAGCTGCCGGCAATCCCTGCCGTGTAATCCGGGAAATAACGGAAGCCGACCGGAATAAATACCGCCAGCCCTAAGCTCCCGTTTAGGGTATCCCTAAGCCCTCGTTTAGGGCAGCCCTAAATTCCCGTTTAGGTTCATCGTAAATATCTCACTTCGGCAACGAGTGCCGGTAATCCTTGGGCGATGTACCTACTATCTTCTTAAAGATACGGCTGAAATAGTAGGGATCGTCAAAGCCCAGTTTCAAGGCGACTTGATTGATCTTCATATTCGTATGTAATAATAGCTGGCAAGCCCGGTCTATTTTCATATGCAAGAAATAATTCATCGGAGCATAACCGGTTTCCTTGAAGAAAAGCCTGTACATATAAGATTCCGAATAGCCGAAATGAGAGGCCAATTCCTTTAATGTCAATTTATTCTCCAGATTCTCCGTCATGAAGTGGGTCGCCAAACTAATAAAGAACGTATTCTCCGCCTTGCTTTTGGAGAATTTAGCCTCCCTATACGTCTTCACATAGAGGAAAGAGGCGATCAAATGATTGAAACTTAAATTGACGTAATTAACCGTAGCCTCATCCGTCCCACTCTCCAACACATTCAATAGTTCATCGAAGAAGGCGATACGATCGCCGATACGGGAATTATCATCCATGTCGATCGGGATCACCCCTTGCAGTTGATCGCTGATATACTTCGCCTTTTTCCCTTTAAAATGTGCCCAATAAATATACCAAGGATCATGCTCGCTCGAACCATATTGATGGGGCTTCTCTGCCGGGAGGATGAAAAAATGATTCTCGGGTACGACATATCGTTTTCCATCCAACACGTACCAGCCCTCTCCTTTGGTGCAATAAATTAAAAGATACTCTCCACAACCGGACGCACGATCAATATAATGGCTTTCCGCCTTCGGAAAATACCCCATAGAGTGTACGACCAAGTCCGCAACTAACGGGTTGTTCAACGCTTGTTCTATAACGTAGAAAGGATAGACAATCAATCGCTGACCGGAAAAACCATGCTTTATTTTCGCCATAAACCAGAACTTTTAGATGGTTACTGAATAACGCAAAGATAATCCATTTTTTTTAGCTAGATACTCTATTATCCAAATCCTTTATGTGCAGTATTTTTGCCAATGAACAAATAAACCATATCAAATGGCGTTATCATAAGGAGATAATTAAACTAAATATTCTAATATATGAAAAAGATCGTATCTATTTTTCTAGTAACCATTTACGGGATGTGTATGGTTGCATGTGGAAGTCGTTCCTCATCCACGGAAGTAAAAGATAATGTATTGACTGAGGAAGAAAAAGCGGAAGGCTATACCTTGTTATTCAATGGCAAGGATTTTACCGGTTGGAAAATGTTCAACGGGGGTGATGTCAAGGGATGGCAGGTAGAAGACGGGGTGATCGTCGGCTACGGAAACGGTGGTGACGTGATAGCGGATACTACGATCAAGGTAAGTACCGATATCGTTACCGTTAAGAATTACCATAATTTCCAGATCAAATGGGACTGGAAAATCGGAGCGCAAGGAAACTCCGGATTCTTATATCACGTACAAGAAGGACCTAAATACAAAGCTCCTTTTGAAACCGGCCCGGAATACCAGTTGATCGATGACGATAACTATCCTTGGGTCAGCGAGACCGGAAAAGAGGGATTAGAAGACTGGCAGAAAACGGGTTGCAACTACGCTATGTATGTACCGGAAACCAAACAGGTGAACCCTCCGGGAGAATGGAACTCCTCTATGGTACTTTACAAGGATGGATATGTTGAGCACTGGCTGAACGGAGAAAAACTATTCTCTTTCCAAGAAGGGTCCGAAGATTGGAAGATGCGTCGTTATAGCGGTAAATGGGAAGCTTTCCCCGATTACGGTATCTCTACCACCGGTAAACTTTGTTTTCAGGACCATGGAAGTAAAGTATATTTCAAGAATGTGAAGATTAAGGATTTAGACTAATTGTATTAAGAAATCAATGCCATGAATAGAAAAGAATTCTTTAAAGTATCGGCCGCGGCAAGTCTCGCGTCACTACTATCACCCCTTTCCGCCTATGCGGAGAAATTCGAATCGGAAGGTAAAAAGGTGAAAGTAGCCGTTATCGGTTGCGGAAGTGTATCTACCCAATATTTTCCCCATATATCGAAGTGCCCGTATGTAGAAATCGTAGCTTGTTGCGATATCAAACCGGATCGTGCTCAAAAGGCTGCCAAGCAATATAATATACCTAAATGGTACAAGCATATCGATGATATGCTTAGTGGTTCCAAGTTCGACTTGATGCTTACATTGACCGATATGCAGGTTCACGGAGAGTTAAACCGTAAGGCTTTGATGGCGGGAAGAAATGTCTGGAGCGAGAAACCTTTGGCGAATTCCTATAAGGAAGGCAAAGAATTATACGATCTCGCTACTAGCAAGGGGCTTCGTATCTGGGGTGCGCCTGCCGTTGTAAACAGTCCTCAATTTGCCTTTATGGCCGAACAAATCAATAAAGGAACCCTAGGTAATCTGGCATGCGCGCACGGACATTACGGACATGAAGGTCCTTCTTGGTCCGCTTTCTTCTACGAACCGCTAGGTGGCAGTATGCCCGACTTAGGAGTCTATAACATCGCTACCCTAACCGGATTATTGGGACCGGCTAAATCCGTTGTTGCCATGACTACAATCGTAACCCCGGAGAGAACCGTAGACGATAAGGGCAAGATCAAAGTTCGAGAAGAAGATAATGCCATGATTATCATGGAACACGAAAAGGGAGTCCTTTCTCATATCGAGTGTGGTTTCAACTATTTCGATCCATACGGACATTTAGGTAAAGGACAGGAGAAAGCGACGATCTCCTTATACGGTTCCCACGGCAATATGCATATGGTAGGTTACGACTGGGCACCGAACGGGGTGGACTTATCGACGATGGATCATCCGGTACCCCAGCGTTTCGTTCCGGACACCAATGGCTATGTTTGGCAAGAAGGTGCTTCCGATATCAGCAAACACATGGCATTAAACACGGAACCACGTATAAATGTCGAGCATGCGTTACACGTATTAGAGATTATCGAGGCCGCCCGAAAATCACAAGCTACAGGTCAACGCATCCAGCTTGTATCGAAGTTTCCTTGGCCGATGGTAAAATAAATTAAGAAGTCTTAGTAGTGAAAAGAACGGGACATTTAATATATTTGTTCCTGTAAATACCAGAGAAACATGAGGAAGATAAGTGAAATTTTATGCTGCGTAGCCATACTTTGTTGTGCATTGAGCGCATGTAGCGACAAGCCGGCAACGGTAAAAGTCAGTAGTTTCAATATTTGGTTGAATACCCTAGGGGGAAAGCTTCCCCCTAGCCAGACAGCGAAAGTGATCGAGGCTAGCCAGACGGATATCGTAGGAATCCAAGAAGGGCATATCTATGAAGAAGACGGCATCAAGCACGATCATGTACCGGAAATCGCGGAATCCCTAGGTTTCCACCTTTTCAACCAAGGGGAGGGACATTATATCTTATCTCGTTATCCGGTCGTCGACAGTACGGCTTCCCGCTACGGGGTGAAGATACAGGTAGGCAAAGACAAATTCTGCTGGATGTTTAATTGCCATCTATATTATATCCCGTATCAGCCTTATCAATTGAATGGGATTCCTTATGGCGATTATCCGTTTATCGATACCGAGGAGGAAGCTGTCCGGTTCGCCAACGAGGCCCGGCGTGAAGAAGTAACTCGTTATCAAAAGGATATACAGCAAGTCATGAAAGAAGGTTATCCTGTCTTTTTAACAGGAGATTTTAATGAGCCTTCTTTCTTGGACTGGACACAACGGGCCGCCGATGCCGGTATCCACAAGATCAAGGTGGAGTGGCCGGCAACCAAGGCTTTCTCTGAGATCGGGATGAACGACTCCTACCGGACAATCCATCCGGACGAGGTCTCCACACCCGGCTATACATGGACTCCCGTTCCTAGCGAACAAGAAATACTAGACCGTCTGGATTTCGTACTATATTCCGGATGTAAGGTAACAGACTCATTTATCACAGGCGAAAGCGAGGCCACCTCGGACGTGGTAGTCTCCCCTTACCCTTCAGATCATAGAATGGTAACCTCCTGTTTCAATTTCTAACAGTAACTACTAAAAAAAACAAATTATACAACATGGAATCAAGAAGAGATTTTCTGAAAAAAGCAGCCGTAGCGGCAGCTGGTCTAACAATCGTCCCCTCTAAAACGATCGCTGGATTAGGCCATAAGGCACCAAGTGATACAATGAATATTGTCGGTATCGGTATCGGTGGTAAAGGCCACCCGAACTTGGTCGGCATGAAAACCGAGAACATCATCGGGCTTTGCGATATCGACTGGAAATACGCGAAGAACTGCTTCGAGGAATTCCCGGACGCTAAACGTTATTGGGACTGGCGGAAGATGTTCGATGAGTTGGGCGACCAGATCGACGGTGTCATGGTAGCTACTCCGGACCATACTCATGCCACGATCGCGGCCACGGCCTTGACAATGGGTAAACACGTATATTGCCAAAAGCCGCTTACCCACTCTGTTTACGAGAGCCGTTTATTGACAAAACTCGCCGCTAAATATAAGGTAGCGACCCAGATGGGTAACCAAGGGAACTCCGGCGATGGTGTCCGTCAATTATGCGAATGGATCTGGAACGGAGAGATCGGTGAAGTAAAAGAAGTACACGCATGGACCAACCGTCCGATCTGGCCGCAAGGATTACAGCGCCCAACCGAAAAACAACGTTGTCCGAAGACGATGAATTGGGACTTATTTATCGGCCCGGCCGCCATGCGTCCGTTCCATGAGATCTACACCCCTTGGAACTGGCGTGGATGGTGGGATTTCGGAACCGGAGCTTTCGGAGATATGGCTTGCCACGTGCTCGATCCGGTTTACCAATCCTTGAAGTTAGGTTATCCGGATCGTGTACAAGGCCGTTCTACCCAGATCAATACGGAATCCGCTCCTCAATCGGAGGTGGTAGAATTCCGCTTCCCGGCTCGTGACAATCTTCCAAAGGTAGCCTTGCCGGAAGTGAAAGTATATTGGTACGATGGCGGTATGCTTCCTCAGCGTCCGGACTTATTACCGGATGGCGTAGATATGATGCGTGACGGTTTGGGTGGATGTATCTTTGTAGGTACTAAAGACACGTTGATCTGCGATTGCGGAGGTTTCAACTCCCGGTTATTATCCGGCCGTGTACCTCAAGTAGCCCCATATTTGCGCCGTATCCCGAACGCTACCGGATACTTCGACGGTTTCCATGAGCAAGACTGGATCCGTGCTTGTAAGGAATCGCCGGAGAACCGTGTGGAAGGAACTTCCAACTTCGCTTATTCCGGACCATTCAACGAGATGGTGTTATTAGGCGTATTGGCGATCCGTCTGCAAGGCTTGAACAAGAAATTGATGTGGGACGCCCAAAACATGCGTTTCACCAATATATCCTCTTCCGACGTATTGAAGATCGTAACCAGCGATGATTTCAAGGTGATAGACGGTCACCCCTATTTCGATACGAAATACGCGGAGTTCAATGCGCTAGAGGCTGCCAACGAATATATCAGACATACCTATCGTGAAGGCTGGAGCCTTCCGGAAATGCCGGTATAAGTATGAAACGATATATTATATTAGCACTATGTACGGTCATGCTCCTTGGGCAGGCCGTACAGCTGGCGGCGCAAAAAGCGGACTGGAAGGTGGGTATACAGACTTGGACTTTCCACAATCTTACGTTGATGGAGACCTTGGATAAGACCCAGCAACTGGGCATGGGGTATGCGGAAGCTTTCTTTTTCCAAGAATTGGGCGCTCCATTCCCAAAAGAGACGTATTTAAATTACGACTTGAGCGATGATGACTGCGCTTTATTACGCCATGAGTTCAAGAAAAGGGGAATCAAGCCGATCGCCTTTGGTGTAGCCTCTTATGGGACTAACGAGGAATGGGATAAGTTCTTCGCATTCGCTCATAAAATAGGCGCACATATCGTGACTGTCGAACCGGAGTTAAACCAGTTGGACTACATCGAATCCCTCGCCAAGAAGTACGATATGGAGGTAGCGATCCATAACCATCCGAGTCCATGCATTTACGCAAGTGCCGAGGTGGTAGAGAAAGCGCTGAAAGGCCGTTCTTCCTTGATGGGAGTATGCGCCGATATCGGCCATTGGAAACGGGTGGGTGAAGATCCGCTCAAAAATCTCCAGAAGTTATCCGGACGCATCAAGGTGGCACATTTGAAAGACCTCACCGACAAGATGGAAGACGCTACATGGGGAACCGGGATCTTACCGGTAAAAGCGTTCGTCAACGAGCTGAAGCGTCAGCATTTCAACGGGCTTATCTCCATTGAGTACGATGATTTCAAATCCGATATCCAAGAGATACGCAACAGCTTGGAATTCCTACGGAAATGCTCTAAATAGAAGTATACGCTTCCCTTAAAAACACCTATATCGGCGTAGGCCCACACGTATATACGTATAGGCTTACACCGATATTAATATGGGCCTACACGTATATACGTATAAGCCCACACCTATATATGCCTAAAAAGTCGTTATCAGAACAAGGGATTATCCACCTTTTCTCTCAGCAACGCAAGATCTACCACCTGTTGAATATCACTCACATAATGGAACACCAAGCCTTTCAAATACTCCGGTTTGATCTCATTGATATCCTTCTCATTCTCCTTGCAAAGAATCAACTCCTTGATCCCGGCACGTTTAGCCGCCAAGATCTTCTCCTTGATACCACCTACGGGAAGCACTTTCCCACGCAACGTGATCTCGCCGGTCATAGCCAAGTTCTTTTTCACCTTACGCTGAGTAAAGGCGGAGACAAGAGAAGTCACCATCGTTATTCCGGCACTCGGTCCGTCTTTCGGGATCGCCCCCTCCGGTACGTGGACATGCACATTCCAGTTCTCGAACAACTCCTCGTTAATATTAACCTGAGCCGCATGCGCATGGATATACTCAAGTGCCAACATGGCAGACTCTTTCATCACATCTCCCAGATTCCCGGTCAAAGTAAGCTTTGACCCCTTACCTTTACTTAAGCTCGACTCCACGAAAAGAATCTCACCACCAACAGCCGTCCAAGCTAATCCCGTAACCACGCCGGCATAGTCATTCCCTTGATATTTATCGCGGGAATATTCGACCGCCCCTAGATATTCATACAGATCCTCCGGCTTAATACTAGTCGGGATAGGCTCATCGCTAGCGACCTTACGGGCTAGCTTACGCATGATTTTGGCGATTTTCTTATCCAATTCCCGGACACCGCTCTCGCGTGTATAGGCTTCAACGATCACTTGTAAGGTTTTCTTGGGGAATTTCACGGAACCTTTCTTCAAGCCGTGTACATCCATCTGCTTAGGCACGAGATGCTTCGCTGCGATCTCTACCTTCTCCTCCATGATATAACCGCTCACCTCGATCAGTTCCATACGATCCAGCAATGGCTGGGAAATCGTATTCAAATTATTAGCGGTAGCGATAAACATCACCTTGCTTAAATCGTAATCGATATCCAGATAATTATCGTGAAACGCGTTATTCTGCTCCGGGTCCAAGACCTCCAATAAAGCGGATGCCGGATCCCCCTTGAAATCATTCGTGATCTTATCGATCTCATCTAAGATAAAGACAGGGTTCGATGTTCCCGCCTTCTGTATATTCTGGATGATACGTCCGCACATAGCGCCGATATAGGTACGACGATGTCCGCGGATCTCGGCCTCATCGTGCAATCCACCTAAAGAAACACGTACATATTTGCGGCGCAAAGCCTCTGCGATGGAACGCCCCAATGAAGTCTTGCCGACTCCCGGAGGACCGTACAAACAGATAATCGGAGATTTCATATCCCCTTTCAGCTTCAATACCGCCAGATGCTCGATAATACGCTCTTTCACCTTCTCCAAACCATAATGATCACGATCTAAGACCTTCTGGGCATGAGATAAGTTGAAATTGTCCTTACTATACTCGTTCCACGGCAAGTTAACGATATTCTGGACATATTGCGTCTGTACGGAATAATCCGGAGATTGCGGATGCAATCGTTCCAATTTTCGCAATTCCTTCTCAAAGACCTGCGCTACCTCGGCAGGCCATTTCTTACGACTGGCTTTCTCCCGTAATTCTTTTATCTCCAACTCATTGATATTCCCGCCCAATTCCTCTTGAATCGTCTTGATTTGCTGTTGAAGGAAATATTCTTTTTGTTGTTGATTGATATCCTCATGTGTCTTCATCTGGATGGAAGCTTTCAACTCCACCAGCTGATACTCGCGGTTCAAGATAAAAAGTAACCGATACGCACGCTCTTTTAAGTCCCCGATCAATAACAATTGCTGTTTCTCGGCCGATCCACTCGGTATATTGCTACAAGAGAAATTGACCACATACAAGACATTCTTATTATTCTTGATCGAGAAGATCAAATCCCGGGGAGGTTCAGCCACGGCCCCAAGCATCTTGATGGTCAAATCCTTGATCGTTGAGATCAAAGCCTCGAACTCGCGGTCTGTCTTGTCCGGCTTCGTGTCCTCCAACACGGTGATCTTACCGGAAAGATACGGATCTGTCTCGGTCAACTCATTCAATTCAAAGCGTTTCTTACCTTGAAGAATAACAGTAGTACTACCGTCCGGCATCTCTAAGACACGAACGATGTCAGCGATTACCCCGGTTGTATATAAATCCTCTAAGATAGGATCTTCCGTACCCATCTCTTTCTGGCAAACAACTCCGATCAAACTCTTTTTATGTACAGCCTCTTTAATCAGGCGCATCGATTTAGGACGCCCGATAATCACCGGCAAGGCAACACCCGGAAAGAGTACCATATTCCTTAACGGAAGAATGGGTATAGTGTCTCCAACTTTCTCTATTCCTTCTGTGAAATCCTCATCTACATCGCATTCTGTAAGAATTGGCATTACGATACCAATATTGTCATCCAAGTCATCAAACGAATTCTGGCAAAATACTCTCGTCTTTTCTTTCATATATACATTCATCATTGTATATGTTAATACAATAAACGTGCCAAAGTTACAGCTTTTCATTCAATTCTTACTAATTTCGCGGCATACAATCGATAGAGATATGGCAAATCCTTATTTTCAATTCAAGAAATTTACGGTATGGCACGATAAATGTGCCATGAAAGTCGGAACGGATGGCGTTTTGCTTGGGGCATGGGCTAGCACAGAGAGATGTCAGAGGATTTTGGATGTGGGAACCGGAACCGGACTGATCGCCCTCATGCTGGCGCAGCGTAGCACCGCGATCCTAGACGCTATCGATATAGATTTAGACGCATGTTTACAAGCTCGGGAAAACATCGCAAAATCGCCTTTCGCCAACCGGATACAAGTCTATCAAACCTCGCTCTCCGAATATATGCCGGATGAGAATATCAAATATGACTTGATCGTATCCAACCCACCCTATTTTATTGATTCATTGAAATGCCCGGATACTAAACGTAATCTAGCCCGGCATACGGATACTCTATCTCTCCCGGATTTATTGCGTGATAGCCGCAAACTGTTGGCACCCGAAGGAAATATCGCCTTGGTGCTTCCCTTCGAGCAACGGGAGTCTTTAATAGACATCGCTCGAGAAGAGTCTTTGTCTCCATCGAGAGAAGCCCACGTTTCTCCCATACCGGACGCCCCTCCTAAGCGTTTATTAATAGAACTCTCAGCGACGCCGGTAGCAAAGCCCAAGTCGTCTCATCTGACCCTAGAAATCGAGCGGCATCGATATAGCGAAGAATTCACCGCTATAGCTAAAGACTTTTACTTGAAAATGTAAGGAAGCTTTTTATCGAAGAAGCGAGTTACCTCGTCAAATAAATTATGTACCTCCTTGGTGAAAGACACAACCTCCGGAGTCAGCACATGTAAGGCTTTTGGTTCCACCGTAATATCGATACGGCGATCTGCCATGATCGGTTCTCCATCCAAGTGCATCACGCCCGGATGTTGGCGAATAATCGTGACTTGCTGGGCTTTCATCGTCTTAATCTTACTATTCCGATCAATCTGTTTGGTAAACAATTGAATGGCCAAAGGAGCGATATCCAATGGCATAAAAGGGGATAAGATCGTAACGTCCATCCGTCCGTCCTGTATATTCGCGTGCGGAGCGATAAACGCATTATTACCATATTGCGAAGCATTCGCGCAAGCGACTAGAAACGCCTTCTCCTTGATCGTCTGATTATCCACCACCAATTCATAAGGCTCAGGCTTATAGCTCAGATACTCCTCTATCGTATTCTTTATATAAGTAAGAGAGCCGCGCCGTTTCTCATTCGCGAATTTCTGGCTGACGGCGGCATCAAAACCGACTCCACAGGTACAGAAAAAGACCTGTCCGTTCGCCCGGCAGCAATCTATCGTCGTAACATGCCCTTTCGCGATCAGATCGATAGCTCTTTTCACGTCCATCGGTATGTGCAATTCTCTAGCTAAGCCATTGCCCGAACCTTTCGGGATGATACCTAAGATCGCGTTCGAATGGATCATAGCTCTCGCTATCTCATTCACCGTCCCGTCACCGCCTACCGCCAAAATATATTCAGCTCCCTCCTCTATGGCTTGCCGAGTCAACTCGCTGGCATGGCCTGCATACTCTGTAAAAGAAATGTTTAACGAACAGTTCTTTTTCGAGCAGATCCCTTCGATCATCTTAGGTATCTTGCGCTTCGACCCTACACCTGATATAGGGTTTATGATAGCTTGTACTTTTATATCCCGTTCGCTCATCCTCACTTCTTCTTTTTTATTTGAGAGGACAAAAATAATGCTTTTATAAAACTTTTAAAGCATTTCGACTACTATAAGTTATTTTTTTACTACTTTTGCGGCTGGATTTGCCGAAACATAGGATTATGTACGCGGCGAACCTGTGTTCTTTATTAGAATAAATAAATAGCGAGATAAATCATTCTCTTTTATAATAATATGAAACTTTTACAAGAGAAACTAGCAAAGTACGACGCTCCTCAAAGAGCCATGGCAATGGGAATCTATCCTTACTTCAGGGAAATCCAGAGCGATCAGGACACGGAAGTTCTAATCAGCGGGAAGAAAGTCTTGATGTTTGGTTCTAATGCGTACTTAGGATTAACCAATCATCCTAAAGTAAAAGAAGCAGCGATCGAGGCCATTAAAAAGTATGGTACAGGTTGTGCCGGCTCACGTTTCTTAAACGGAACGTTGGACTTACACCTCCAGTTGGAAAAACGTTTAGCAGAATTTGTTGGTAAAGAAGACGCCATCGTATACTCTACAGGTTTCCAAGTTAATCTAGGTGTTGTATCCTGTATCACCGGACGTGAGGACTATATCCTTTGGGATGAGTTGGATCATGCATCCATTATCGAAGGACATCGTCTTTCTTTCTCCACGAAATTGAAATTCAAGCATAACGATATGGACTCCTTGGAGAAACAACTCCAGAAATGCGAGCCAGACAAGGTGAAACTTATCGTTATCGACGGTGTCTTCAGCATGGAAGGTGATGTCGCTAAATTACCGGAAATCGTAGCTCTCGCAAAGAAATATAACGCAAGTGTAATGGTTGACGAGGCTCATGGTATCGGTGTATTCGGTGATCATGGCCGCGGTACTTGTAATCACTTCGGCGTTACGAACGATGTTGATTTGATCATGGGAACTTTCAGTAAGTCTTTCGCTTCTATCGGTGGTTTTATCGCATCAGACGAACCGGTTATCAATTACTTACGTCACCACTCCCGTTCCTATATCTTTAGCGCAAGCAATACGCCTGCCGCTACTGCCGCAGCGAACGCGGCATTAGATATTATGTTAAGCGAACCGGAACGTATCCAACATTTATGGGATTTGACTCATTACGCATTGGATGGTTTCCGTAACATGGGTTGTGAGATCGGACATACTTCTACCCCGATCATCCCGTTGTTTATCCGTGACAACGACTTGACATTCCTTATCGTAAAAGAATTATTTGAGGCCGGAATCTTCGTAAACCCGGTAGTAGCTCCCGCAGTTGCTTCCGAGGATACACTGATCCGCTTCTCCCTTATGGCTACCCACACGAAAGAGCAACTAGATTACGCTTTGGAGACAATCCACAAGGTATTCAAGAGCCATGGGTTGGTAGACTAATCGTGTAAATATATAAGAAAAGGCCCGAAGGTTAGGTATAACACCTATCTTCGGGTCTTTTTTTATAACTGAAAAAATCATAACTATGATTTTGAATGGGAATAAATCACTATTTTTGCATATTTAGATAAATTGGGTGGTTATGTCGATGGCCCTCTTACAAATTAAAAATAAATGGATTTCATATTAGATAAAGGAAGTAGCCACATGGGCTGCAAAGGTTGCAGCAAAAGGCAAAACAATAAACTGAATACCTATGATTGGTTGTGCGATGTACCCGACGCGGAAGGCTCGACTGATTTCGTAGAGGTTCAATTTAAAAATACCCGCAAAGGGTATTACTTGAATAGTGCTAAAATACCTTTGGAAAAAGGTGATATAGTAGCCGTAGAGGCAAGTCCCGGTCATGATATCGGTACGGTTTCTTTAACGGGTAAATTGGTTCTGCTGCAAATGAAGAAGAACAATGTGCGCACGGAAGCCGAGCCTAAACGGATTTACCGAAAGGCAAAACCGACCGATATCGAGAAATATGAGGAAGCAAAAGCAAAGGAACATGCCACCATGATTCGCTCGCGGCAAATCGCGGCCGATTTAGGATTGAATATGAAAATCGGTGATGTAGAGTATCAAGGTGACGGTAATAAGGCGATCTTTTATTATATAGCGGATGAACGTGTAGATTTCCGTCAACTAATTAAAGTGCTAGCGGAGGCTTTTCGTGTTCGTATCGAGATGAAGCAGATCGGTGCTCGTCAAGAAGCCGGACGTATCGGTGGTATCGGCCCTTGCGGTAGAGAACTTTGCTGTTCCAGTTGGATGACAAGTTTTGTATCGGTCGCTACCGGAGCTGCCCGTTATCAAGATATTTCCATGAATCCCCAGAAATTGGCCGGACAATGCGCTAAATTGAAATGTTGTATCAATTATGAGGTAGATACATATGTGGAAGCCCAGAAACGCCTTCCTTCCCGGGAAATTGTCTTGGAGACCAAAGATAATAATTACTATCATTTCAAGACGGATATTTTCAAACGGGAAATTACCTATTCTACGGATAAATCATTTGCGGCTAATCTTATCACGATTCCGGCAAGCCGTGCTTTCGATGTCATTAACATGAATAAGAAAGGCATGAAGCCGATATCTCTAGAGGCGGATACGAAGCCACAACCACCGAAACGAGACGCTCAAGATATTCTTGGGCAAGAAAGCGTCACACGTTTCGACTCTGTTAAAAAGAAAAAGAAAAAACGTCCTGCCAACAAGAATAATGGCGAGAACAATGGAAACGGGAACGGAGCTAACACCACCGCGACGGCAGTTACCAACACCGACGCACCTGTTTCTGAGAATAAGAACAACGGAGGAAACGGAGCCGGTGGCAATAATCGCCGCAACGGAGGAAATAATAGGAATAGCAATCGTGAGAATAACCGGGACAGAGAGAATAACCGGGAGAATAACAAAGATAATAGCCGGGAAAACAGTCGGGAGAATCGGGAGAACAACCGTGATAATAACAGGGAGAGCAACCGAAACAATCGCCCGAAACAAAGGCCGAGAGCTAATAACGATAAGCAATCCAACAATGACAAGCCTGCGAATAATGACAAACCTCAGCAACCGATCAAACAGGCCAGACCTGATAAAACGGAGAATAGGCCAGAGACAAAGCCTGAGGCTTAAAAAGTTCATTGCCGCCTGTGTAACATGCTTCTTATGCTTCTCTTGCGAGAATGAAGCTGTATACGATCAGTATCAAGCTATCCAGAACACCTCGTGGGAGAAGAATAAGGAGTACTATTTCACTTTCTTGATTGAGGATATATCGGTTCCGTACGACCTAACCTTGGAAGTACGGAACAATAATATGTATCCGTATCAGAACCTATGGGTATTTTGCAGCGAGGAACTTCCGATAGGTCCTTTAAAAAGGGATACGATCGAATGTATGTTAGCTGATGAGTTTGGGAAATGGTATGGGGACGGGATCTCCCTGTTTCAATCCAGTTTCCCGATACGGTCTGCTTACTATTTCCCCGTTAAAGGGCAATATACCTTTAGCTTCCGGCAGGGGATGCGTAACGACCAACTTCCGGGCATTCAGGAAATCGGCTTACGGGTCTTACCTTCTTCCACTAACGCTCCTTCCGAGAAGCGTCCAAACGAAGAAAAATAAACAATAAGATCGTAAATCCCCAAAGCGAGGAACCTCCATAGCTAAAGAAAGGCAAGGGAATGCCGATAACCGGAGTCAATCCCGTCACCATGCCGACATTAATCGCCAGATGGAAAAAGAATATGGAGGCTACGCTATAGCCATAGACTCGCCCGAAAGCATTATCTTGCCGCTCCGCCAATACAATCAGACGAAGAATAAAAAGTCCGAATACGATCAATACGGCAGAGGCTCCCAAAAAGCCTTGCTCCTCGCCTACCGTACAAAAGATAAAATCCGTATCCTGTTCCGGCACATACTTCAATTTGGTCTGCGTCCCATTCAAGAATCCTTTTCCGGATAATCCTCCGGAACCGATAGCGATCTTGGACTGATTCACATTATACCCCGCCCCGCTTGGATCATCCTCCAAGCCTAAAGAGACTTTAATACGAATTTGTTGGTGAGGTTCCAATATGTCATTAAACACATAATCCACAGAAAATAGGAAACAGATAGAACCTAAAGCGAACAGAGCGATTAACGCATAATGCCATACCCAGTTTCGAATGGATAAATAGAATAAATAGATTGACGCGGCTCCTACCAAGCCTATCGATATCCAAGCGAAGTTTACCGGGACAAACAAAGAAACGACATACCCGATCAAGAATGTCGAAGCAATTCCCCCAAGCATGATCTTAACGCTTATATAATCCTTACGGACACTCCCAACTAATCCCATGGTTATTAATAAGACAAGGCAAGAGACGATTAATTCACCCAATGGGGTAATACCCACCATCACCTCTGAATATTTCATTCCCGTAACGAAAAAGACGACCGCACAAACTCCTATCAACAAAATATATCCAGTCATTCCTTCCCGGTATAACATCAGGAAGAATGCCAAGTAAACCAATGCCGACCCCGTCTCTTTCTGTAAAAGAATACAAACCATCGGCAAGAAGATCAAGAACAAAGTGATTGAGAAATTCTTGACCGTCGTTAGCTTAAAGCCATAGCCATTCATAAACTTCGCCACGGCCAAAGTGGTAGCGAACTTAGCCAACTCCGCTGGTTGCAAACGGATAGGTCCCAATACGAGCCAAGAATGCGATCCCTTGATATTAGGTGCTAAAAATATAGTGGCGATCAACAATACGATCACGCACGCATAGATCAGATAGGCGAATATATCGAAGAAGTCACTTTCCAGCATCAATATGACGAAAATAAGGGCGAGTGAGGTACCGATCCAAATCATCTGCATCCCCGGACGGCCCGACGGGTCGAACAAGCCAACGTTATCAAACTCGTAGCTCGCCCCACAAATACTAAACCAACCGGCGATTACCATAATCAAATACAACAAAATGGTAATCCAGTCTACCGACTTCCATATTTCCGTTTTCCTATAGCGCATTGTTCGGTAGTATTACGGCATTCATAATATATTCCTCCGTCGCCTTGTTAGCCTCGGATATTTCTCCTTTCAAATATTTCTCCAACATCAATTTACCGATAGGCACCGCATAGGTAGCACCGAATCCGGCGTTTTCCACAAACACGGCAATGGCGACCTTCGGCTTTTGATAAGGAGCGAATCCCATAAAAATAGAATGGTCCTTACCATGCGGATTCTCCGACGTTCCCGTCTTTCCACAAACCTCGATATCCGGTAAAGCCGCCCCACGACAGGTTCCACCATAAGCGGTTCCCGTAACAGCCCCTCGCATACCCTCGGCAATATAACTATAATAATGCGTATCCACCGATGTATAATGCCTCTTACTATATAATGTATCCAGCGGAGTGTCTTGAATCTCTTTTACGACATGCGGAGTAATATAATATCCCCGATTAGCGACAGTAGCCGCCAAATTACAGATTTGCAAAGGCGTAGCCAATATCTCACCCTGACCGATAGCGATCGAGATAACCGTACTGGAATTCCAACGTCCCCGGTACACCTTATCGTAGAACTTACTATTCGGAATGAACCCTCGCTTCTCTCCCGGAAGATCAATTCCCAACTTATAGCCATATCCCATTGAGACCATGTGATTCTTCCAAACCTCAAAAGCCTCCTGTACCGAGGGATATCGCTTCCGGCTGTCGATCATATCATGCAGTCCCCAAGGGAAAAAAGAGTTACAAGAGGTCGCCAACGCCCCGACCAGATTCAGAGGAGACGGATGCCCGTGGCAAGCCGGCTTACCACCCCGGAAGGTGTATCCATGCGCACAGGTATATTGAGTTTCCGGAGTAATCACCCCTTCTTGCAAGAATATCAAACCTTGGGTCGGTTTAAATGTAGATCCGGGGGGATATTGCGCCATGAGCGGGCGGTTGAATAAAGGTTTCAACGGGTCCTTCTGCAAAGCCACGTAGTTCTTTCCCCGCTGGCGCCCGATCAAGATACTCGGATCATACGTAGGAGCGGAAACCATACAAAGTACCTCCCCTGTCTCCGGCTCTATCATCACGATACCCCCTAATTTATTCTGCATTAACTTCTCCCCATAAGCCTGCAAGTCCATATCCAAGGATAATTTCAAGTTCTTGCCGGATTCCGGCTGGATATCGTGCAGGCCTTCCTCGTATCGCCCCTTGATACGTCCGTGAGCGTCACGCAACAGGATCTCGACACCCTTCACGCCCCGCAAATATTCCTCGTACGATTGTTCGATCCCGGTCCTGCCGGAGTAATCGCCTTGTGTATAATAAGAGTCATTCTCTATATCTTTCCGGTTTACCTCGCCGATATTTCCCAGCACAAGAGCGGCATTGGGATACTCGTATTGGCGGATCGTGCGATTCTGTATATAGAAGCCGGGAAATTTGTATAACTTCTCCTGCAACACGCCATATTCCTGCGCGGAAAGCTGGTTCATAAATACTTGAGGGACATAGGAAGAATAACCGGGATTTAACCGCCGGTTCTTAATATCCGCTATACGTTTGAGAAATTGCTCTTTCGTGATGCCCAGCACATCGCAGAAATCGAGGGTATCGAAAGGCTGTATCTCACGCATGATAAGCATCACGTCGTAAGCGGGCTGGTTATAGACCAATAATTTACCATTACGGTCGTACATCATGCCTCGGGAAGGATATAAGGTCTTTTTCAAGAAAGCATTACTATCCGCCCAAGCTTTATAATCGTTGTCGACCACCTGAAGGATGAACAAACGGATAATAAAGATGATAACCAACAGGATCACCGCCCCACCTAAGACATAGCGCCTGTTCTCAAACTCATACTTGGTATTATTCTCCACTTTTCTGAGACTCTATATTGAATGCTTCTACCGTACAAATCAATAAGGTTGTCATCACCACGCTCGAGAGGATACGGACAACCAGAAACAACGGGTCAAATAAAGTCAACGACTCAATCACAAAAAGAGTCGTATGTTGTATTAACACAAACGATAACACATATCGGAAAAAGCCTCCGAAACCAAAGGTCTTACAAGACGGGTAAATACCTTCCGGCAAATCTTTCCCCATGAATACACGGATTAACGGCTCCCTGCAAAATCCCGCCAATGTACAGGCGGCCGCATGCATACCCGGTGTATTGCTGAATGTATCGATAACCACCCCGGCTATGAAAGAGAAGAAAACGACTTGCGTCCGTGAGCTACCGACCGGCATCTTAATAATGAAATAGAGATACAGAAACGGGGTAGCGATCCGCAAGAAATGAATGTTGTTCAAGATCAAGACCTGAATCAACACAAACACCACGAAATATATGAAACCACGCAGTAAATTATTAATCATTTCTTTTCGCCTCTTGTTCTACACCAATTTGCTCCGTCTGACGGAAATTCTTGATAATACGCACGTTGTTCAACGCTTGAAAATCCGTAGCCAGCTCGACCTGTAATGAATAGAAATTATCATCGTGTTGTTTCTCGAAATCAGCGACCGTACCTACGATAATACCCGAGGGGAATACGGCGGAGTAACCGCTCGTCACGATCGTATCGCCTTTCTGGAACTCCACATGGCGCGGCAACTCATCGAGGTTGGCGTACAGCGTATTGCGTCCATTCCAGCTTAATGACCCGAAATAACTACTACCTAATACCTTACAACTCAACCGGAACTTAGGATTCAGCAACGGAATGATCACGGAGAAATGATCGGAAACCGTCGATACGATACCCACCACACCTCGTTCCGAGACAACTCCCATATCGGGCATGATCCCGTCCAGCTTCCCTTTATCCACGGTAATATAATTAGACAAATGCGTGACACTGTTGTTCACTACATCCGCCACGACAAACGAATAAGGAAATTGCTCCGTCGAATCCGGCGCAAATCCCTTAAAACTAACCGTATCCGCAATCAGCGCATCTAACTGATCTTGCAGATCCAGCATTTGCAATTCCAACTGTCCGTTACGCTCCAATAACTCCTTATTGATATCCCGAAGATTCAAATAAGAAGTGACAGATCCGGATATCGAGGCGATATATCCTGTCACGACATTCGCTGAGCTGAATATAATATTCCGTTGGTACGCGTTATTACGATAGACCAACATCAACGAAACAGCCTCAAGCAGAATGAACAAAAACCAATGCCTCTTCCCGATCAGGAATTCTAGTAACTTACGCATAGGAATTGAAAACTGAAAGTTGAGAATTGAAAATTGAAAAGAACCAGACCTATCGGCTCGCTAATTTTCAACTTTCAATTCTCAATTCTCAATTATTTACTCTTATCGGATTAAGAAATTAAACTTCTCAATATTCTTCAAAGCGACTCCCGTACCTTTCGCCACGGCATGCAACGGATCCTCGGCGATATGGAACTGGATATTCATTTTATCCCGCAAGCGCTTATCCAAACCGCGAAGCATAGCGCCACCGCCAGCCAAATAGATACCGTTTTTCACGATATCGGCATATAACTCGGGAGGGGTTTGCTCCAAGGCACTCAAGATAGCCGCCTCGATCTTCGAGATAGACTTATCCAAACAGTGGGCGATCTCCTGATAAGAGACGGGTACCTCCATCGGTAAGGCAGTCATCTGATTCGGGCCGTGAACCACGTAATCCTCCGGAGCGTCCTCCAATACCGTAAGCGCGGAACCCACGTTGATCTTGATACGCTCGGCCATACGCTCACTCACCTTCACGTTGTGTTGGCGACGCATATACTCCACGATATCAGCCGTTAAATCGTCACCCGCCATACGGATTGATTTATTCGACACGATACCACCTAAGGATATGACAGCGATCTCGGTAGTACCACCGCCTATATCCACGATCATATTACCCTCGGGGGCCAAGACATCTATACCGACACCGATAGCGGCAGCCATCGGCTCAAAAACCATGTACACATCACGTCCACCGGCATGCTCGGCAGAGTCTCGCACGGCACGTATCTCTACCTCCGTACTACCAGAAGGGATACCAATCACCATACGTAAGGATGGAGCGAACCAGCGCTTCCTTCCGCTCGCCATCTTGATAAAGCCGCGAATCATTTGCTCGGCAGCGTAGAAATCCGCGATAACTCCCTCACGAAGCGGTCGTACGGTACGAATATTCGGGTGCGTCTTCTCGTACATCTCACGGGCCACCTTACCGACAGCCAGCACCTTGTCCGAGCGAGCATCCAAAGCAATCACCGAAGGTTCGTCTACCACCATCTTATCATTACACGTGATAATGGTATTGGCGGTACCCAAATCTATGGCAACTTCTTGTGTGAAAGAAAACAATCCCATTAGTCTTATTATTAATGTTTAAAATGACGAACACCTGTCTTCACCATAGCCAAACCATGTTGGTTACAGTACTCGACAGACAACTTATCATTGATAGAGCCTCCCGGCTGGATTACGGCCGTGATACCTGCTTGGTCTGCGATCTCAACGCAATCGGGGAACGGGAAGAAAGCGTCGGAAGCCATCACGGCGCCATTCAAGTCGAAGCCGAATGATTTAGCCTTCTCTATGGCTTGTCTCAAAGAGTCCACACGAGAGGTCTGCCCGATACCGCTGGCGCAAAGCTGCTTGTTCTTCACCAAGGTGATCGCGTTGGACTTGCTGTTCTTCACGATTTTGTTGGCGAACAACAGGTCCTCAACCTCCGAGGCTGTCGGCTGCTTATCCGTCATAGGCTCCAAATCAGCCTTACCTTGGATGCTCAAGTCCTTCTCCTGCATCAAGACACCATTCAATAAAGAACGGAACTGCATCGGGCAAGTCTTGCAATCCTTACGGATCAAGATGATACGGTTCTTCTTCTGTTGAAGTACCTCCAATGCGTCAGCGTCGTAAGCCGGGGCGATAATCACCTCGAAGAAGATCTTATGGATCTCCTCGGCCACTTCCTTGTTAATCGTAGTATTCGTGATCAAGATGCCACCGAAAGCGGAAACTGGGTCACCGGCCAAAGCCTCTTTCCAAGCCTCAACCACATTACCGCGGGAAGCGATACCGCAAGCGTTATTATGTTTTAAGATAGCGAACGTCAGCTCGTCGAACTCATCGATCAAGTTCACGGCAGCGTCGATATCCAATAAGTTGTTGTAAGAAATCTCTTTTCCATGGATTTGATCGAACATATCGTTAAACTTACCATAGAACTTAGCGGCTTGATGAGGATTCTCGCCATAACGCAAATGCATCGGGCTATCTACCGTTGCACGGAAATGGGAACCTTCGCGGCCATCAAAATAATTGAAGATAGCGGAGTCGTAACCCGAGGAAACGGCGAACGCCTCTTTGGCGAACCATCTACGATCCTCGATGCTTGTCTCAGCGCCCTTCTCGTTCAAAAGATCCATCAACGGCTGGTATTGAGCCTTGGAAGCTACGATTACCACATCCTTGAAGTTCTTCGCGGCGGCACGTATCAAAGAGATACCGCCTATATCTATTTTCTCAATAATCGCTTGTTCCTCAGCGCCGGAAGCGACAGTCTCCTCGAAAGGATATAGGTCAACGATAACCAAGTCGATCTCCGGGATCTCATATTCGGCTAATTGTTTCTGGTCATTCTCGTTCTCGCGGCGAGCCAAGATACCACCGAACACCTTCGGATGAAGCGTCTTCACACGACCGCCCAAAATAGACGGATAAGAAGTCAAGTCCTCTACCGCATCACAAGGCAAACCCAATGACTCGATAAATGATTGAGTACCACCTGTTGATACAAAGCTCACACCCTCGCTATGCAATTTCTTTAGGATTTCGTCCAGCCCGTCTTTGTGAAACACAGAGACCAAGGCACGTTTCATTCGTTTCGTTGCAGCCATCTTTCTATTTTCGTTTACTTTAATGTTTTAGAGCACAAAAGTAGATATTTATTTCCAATCCAGCCTTATTATTCAGATAAAAACAAGGCAACCATACCAAATTTCATCCATAGCCAAAGAAACATGAATCCATCGCACATGATACGGGAGACGGGGCACGCCCCGTCTCTACAACATATGACATTGCCCTAAGATAATGAGATTTCCTTTGTTAATAATAGAAGATCGCCCAATTTGACATTCTGACATTTTGTATTCTAAAGCTCCAGAGAATCGAATATTTCGCCCCAGAGTACAGTCGGCTTCCAAATTTGAGAATAAAAATCCGCAATTAGTTATCTTCCAAGGATATATCGTTTTTGGAGCTTTTATTCTAGCGAGGATTCCCGTCTCTTATCACCCTCAAACATACAAACAATAGACTTCTTATTCGAAAACAATAGACTTTTCACTCGAAAACAATAGTGTTTCGCTCCGAAAACAATAGCATTCGTAGTCGAAAGCAACTAACAACGCCGCCGTAAACATCCTACAACTGGATCGTAACAACCTTACAATGCCTATCCGCAGCATGAAAAGACAACCAAATCCTCTCTTTTCTCCCCTCTATTCCCGCTATTTCAGCCTATTCAAAGGAATGACTTGTCAGCGAAAAGCGCCCATTCCAAGCAAAAAGCCACGAATAAGCGAATTACGCAGACAAGCCATTTTAGTGATGAGAACTATCGTCCGCCAGTAATCAGCAATAAAAAGGAAGGGACACACCGCCTCATCCCGCCATACAAAGCGAGTCCGATCCCTATCACCACACAGGCAGATCCCAAATACAAGCCTATCACCTCTAACTCAGACCCCGGAGGGAGATACCGAACCACCACCTTGATAGCCAACGCCAACGGCATCCCATGATAAGCATAAACAAAGAAGCTGCTCCCCGCCAGAAAACCGCTTACCCGACAAAGCCCTCGCTCCAAACAGGTCGCCGTGAGGCTGATAAAGCACACGCACCCCACGATAATCCCCACGTTATGCAGGTATCGGCACCATGGTTCTCCCATAAAACAGAGGTCGCACACAGCCAAAATCGCATAAAGCCCTACTATGCAGCAAATAAGCGATAGGGGTCTTACACATATTCTACCTCCTTTAATATCTGCTGGCCAATAAAAGGGCTTAACCCTTTAAGGGTGACTATGTCCACTTTCAATCTGTCAAAAAGCTTCTCTAATATCTCACAAGCCAAAAGGAAATTGGAATAAGTCTCTTTATCATCCTCAAAGTCGATCAATATATCCACATCACTACTTTCCGTATTGCTCTCACGAACAGTAGAGCCAAAAAGCCCCAACTGCTTTACACCGCAACTCTGCGACAAAGGCTGCTTTGCTTTCCGAAGAAGAGATATGACAGATTGTTTATTCATTACACAATTGGATATTAATGTATAATGCAAAGATAAGCAATATTTTTCGTACCTTCTCATTTAAACCGCGTATCGTTTGCTTAAATGAGATTAATATACTTACTTTGCGATAAATAAACTTTTAATCAAACTATTAAACTATGGATATACTAAATTCTCATTTACCTTTGTCTATAACTACTCAAAGCAACTACAAATGACACAAAAAGAATCTATCCGCTTATTCGAAGAAAGAAAAGTTCGCGCCATATGGGATGACGAACAAGAGGAATGGTATTTCTCGATCGTTGATGTTATATCTATTTTAACAGATAGCCCCAACCCTCGAAAATACTGGAGTGTATTAAAAACCAGATTGAAAAGAGAAGGTAGCGAGTTGACTACAAATTGTAGTCAACTGAAAATGCAGGCCGCTGATGGCAAGAAATATTTAACCGACGTAGCCAATACCGAGCAACTCTTCCGCCTTATCCAATCAGTACCATCTCCAAAAGCAGAACCTTTTAAGTTATGGATCGCCCAAGTAGCGAAGGAACGTTTGGATCAAATGCAAGACCCGGAATTGTCTATCGAGCAAGCCATGGCCGATTATAAACGATTGGGCTATTCGGATAATTGGATCAACCAACGATTGAAATCCATCGAGATACGGAAAGATCTAACAGACGAATGGAAGAAGAGAGGACTGGAAGAAGGCCTCCATTTCGCTACATTAACCGACATAATCTATAAGTCATGGTCCGACATGACCTCCAAGGAATATAAACGATTCAAAGGATTAAGAAAAGAGAATCTTCGAGATAATATGACAAACAAAGAGCTTGTATTAAACATGCTGGCCGAGTTATCTACCAAGGAAATATCAGAAGCATCGGAACCAGACACCTTTAGCGAGCACATAAATGTCGCCCAACAAGGAGGCGAGGTGGCTCGTAACGCCCGATTAGAGCTGGAAGCCAAAACCGGGAAAAGCGTTATCTCACCGCTCAACGCCCAAAAGATAATTAGCCTAAAAAAGGGAGAGAACGAGCGGGATGTATGACATCCAATGATAAGATAAACAATATTTTTCGTACCTTTGCATCCTCAATCGCAATTTAATAGGTATACGAAATATGATAACAGTTAACAATCTGGACGTACAGTTTGGAAAACGCATCCTTTTTCAGGATGTGAACATGAAGTCTACACCGGGCAATTGCTACGGTATTATCGGTGCTAACGGGGCCGGAAAATCTACGTTTCTCCGTGTAATCAGCAAGCAATTAGACCCTACCAGAGGTAGCGTTAACCTAGGACCGGGCGAACGTCTTTCCGTATTGAGCCAAGATCACTTCGCATTCGATGAATATACGGTTATGGATACCGTATTGATGGGACATACGACCTTATGGGAGGTGATGAGCGAGAAAAACGCCCTTTACGAGAAACCTGATTTCAGCGACGCCGACGGTATCCGCGTATCGGAACTGGAAGAGAAATTCGCCGAGATGGAAGGCTGGAACGCAGAGAGCGACGCCGCCAACCTATTGAGCGGACTAGGCATCAAGGAGGATTTGCATTATATGTATATGAAGGACTTGAGCGGTAAGCAGAAAGTACGTGTCTTATTGGCCCGTGCCTTGTTCGGACAGCCCGATAACCTATTATTGGATGAGCCGACGAACGACTTGGACCTTGAGACGGTTTCTTGGTTGGAGAATTATCTCTCTAATTTCGAGCATACCGTATTGGTTGTTAGCCACGACCGTCACTTCCTCGACTCCGTTTGTACGCATACCGTGGATATCGACTTTGGTAAATTACAATTATTCGCCGGAAACTATAGCTTCTGGTACGAGTCTAGCCAGTTAGCCCTTCGTCAACAGCAGAACCAGAATAAGAAAGCCGAGGAGAAGAAGAAAGAGTTGGAAGAATTTATCCGCCGTTTCAGCGCCAACGTAGCGAAGTCCAAGCAGACCACCAGTCGCAAGAAGATGTTGGAGAAGCTGAATATCGAGGAGATCAAACCGTCCTCACGCCGCTATCCGGGAATCTTGTTCACGCCTAACCGCGAACCGGGCAACCAGATCCTTGAGGTGAAAGGATTGTCGAAGAGTATCGACGGACAGGTATTGTTCAAGGACTTGAACTTCTTCGTGGAGAAGGATGACAAGATCGTATTTATCAGTCACGACCCTCGTGCCATGACCGCCTTGTTCCAGATCATCAACGGTGAGGAGAAAGCGGATGCCGGTACGTATCAGTGGGGACAGACGATCACGACCTCTTATCTTCCTCTCGATAACTCCAAATATTTCAATACAGATATCAACCTGCTCGATTGGTTATGCCAGTTCTCGCCGGATACTAACGAGGTATTCTTGAAAGGCTTCCTCGGACGTATGTTGTTCTCGGGCGAGGAGCTTATGAAAAAGGTAAGCGTACTTTCCGGAGGTGAGAAGATGCGTTGTATGATCTCACGTATGATGCTCACCGACGCCAACTGCTTGATCTTGGATACTCCGACCAACCACTTGGACTTGGAATCCATCCAAGCCTTCAATAATACATTGAAGACATTCAAGGGAAATATCCTGTTCTCCAGTCATGACCACGAGTTCATACAGACTGTATCGAACCGTATCATCGAGCTGACTCCTAACGGTATCATCGATAAGATGATGGATTACGATGATTACATCACAGATCCGGCTATCGCGGAGTTACGGGAAAAGTTATATTCGAAATGAAAAAAAGATTATTATTCATACTAATCGTTTTTATCGCATGGCTACCGGTTTTTGTTATTCAAAAACCGGTATTTATGTTTTATCAGCATGCGTTGTCCGAGGCTTGTACCTTCACGGACTTCCTACAGGTTATGCTTCATGGGCTGAAGCTGGATTGTACGATAGCGGGATACCTTACGGCCATCCCTCTCCTATTGACTCTAGTATCAGTTTGGCTTCCGGGCGCTTGGTTGAAGAAGGTATTGAAAGGGTACTTCTTGATCATGGGAATTCTGGTATCTGCGATCTTCTCCGTAGATGTGGCTTTATACAGCTTTTGGGGATTCAGGTTGGACGCTACTTTATTCTTCTACCTGCAATCGCCCGCCGATGCGATGGCGAGTGTTCCGTTGGGATTGTTCTTTATCCAATTATTGGTATTCGTGGCATATGCGCTAGGTATCTATGCTTGGTTCACCTTCATCCTCCGGTTCGCACCAGTAAAGCCTAGCTTTCCACCTACGGGATTGGAACAATTGGGAAGTACTTTCGCCATCCTCTTAGCGGGGGGAATATTGTTTATTCCGATCCGGGGAGGCGTAACTACGTCTACGGCGAATGTCGGCATGGTTTATTTCAGCCAGAACCAGTTCTTGAATCATTCGGCGATCAACCCGTGTTTCAGTCTGATAGCCTCATTGAGTAAGCAACAGGATTTTGCCTCGCAATTCGATTTCTACCCGGAGGAAAAGCGGAAAGCCTTATTCGATACGCTCATTCAAGCCCAAGACTCCTTATGCCCGGGAGATTCCATACCTACAGAGCCTGTCAAGCTATTGACAACGACTCGTCCCAATATTCTCATTATCATCATGGAGAGTTTCACGGCAAATGCTATCGAGGCTGTTGGCGGTGAGCCGGGAATTACGCCGAACTTGAATCGGCTGAGCAAAGAGGGTGTATTATTCACGAACCTATATGCGAACTCGTTCCGTACCGATCGAGGCTTAGTCTCCGTATTGAACGGCTATTTAGCCCAACCCACCACCTCCATCATGAAGTATCCGGTGAAAAGCCAGACCCTTCCATCTATCGCAAAGAGTCTTAACAAAGAAGGATATACGGCAGATATGCTCTATGGAGGTGATATCAATTTCACGAATATGCAAAGTTATTTCTATAGTTCCGGCTACAGCAAGATAACGGCAGACCGTGATTTTCCCTTGAGTAGCCGTCTGAGTAAATGGGGAGCAAACGACGATATCACGTTCTCGCATCTTTACGAGGATATCAAGCAAAGACCAGTCGACGGCAAACCTTGGTTAAGTACATTCCTAACATTAAGTAGCCATGAGCCTTTCGAGGTCCCGTTTCACCATTTGGAGCATCCCTATCTAAACTCCGTCGCATTTACGGACAGCTGTATCGGCAATTTCATTGATACGTTCAAGGAACTGCCGGCATGGAAAAATACGGTAGTCATCTTTGTCTCCGACCACGGATACCGTTACCCTGAAAACATGCAGGAGTACGGACCTTTGCGTTTCCACATACCTATGCTATGGCTAGGTGGAGCGATCGCTGAACCTAAAGTGATCGATACGTACGCAAACCAGACCGATTTGGCAGCCACCTTATTAAATCAGATGGGTCTCCCCACAGATGAGTTCTCATTCAGCAAAGATATATTGAATCCTTGCGTCCCGCATTACGCCTTTTATACATTCAATAATGGATTTGGCTTTATAGACGAATCCGGTGTTTCCGTATACGACAATGAAGGGAACAAGATTTTAGTAGAAGAACCTGAAAGCGGAAACGAGACCCGCTTGGAGAAAGGAAAAGTCCTATTACAAACTTTATACGACGATCTGGGAAATCGATAACGACAGATATAAAAAGGCCGACTTACACAAGCCGGCCTTTTTTATTTATATTAAATATATTCTTACTTAGCGTAGCTTACCGCACGAGTCTCACGGATCACCGTGATCTTAACCTGTCCCGGATAAGTCATCTCATCCTGAATCTTCTTAGCGATCTCAGCGGACAAGTTCTCGGTGTCCTTATCGTCAATCTTATCAGCGCCAACGATTACGCGCAACTCTCTACCCGCTTGGATAGCGTAAGTCTTGACGACACCCGGATACGATAAAGCCAATTGTTCCAAATCATTCAAACGCTTGATATAAGCCTCTACGATCTCACGACGTGCGCCCGGACGAGCACCTGAAATAGCGTCGCAAACCTGTACGATCGGAGCCAACAGCGTCTGCATCTCCACCTCATCGTGGTGAGCGCCTACGGCGTTGCAAATATCCGGTTTCTCCTTATATTTCTCGCAAAGCTTCATACCCAAGATAGCGTGCGGCAATTCCGGCTCATCATCGGGCACTTTACCAATATCATGTAACAATCCGGCACGTTTCGCTTTCTTCGGGTTCAAGCCCAACTCGGAAGCCATCACGGCACAAAGGTTGGCCGTCTCACGAGCATGCTGCAATAAGTTCTGTCCATAAGAAGAGCGATACTTCATCTTACCGATCATACGGATTAATTCCGGATGCAAACCGTGCACTCCCAAATCGATCACGGTACGCTTACCGGTCTCTACGACCTCGTCTTCCACTTGCTTCTTCACCTTCGTTACCACCTCCTCGATACGAGCCGGATGGATACGTCCGTCCTGTACCAATTGATGCAAGGCCAAACGAGCGATCTCACGACGAACCGGGTCGAATCCAGAAAGAACGATAGCCTCAGGCGTATCATCCACCACGATCTCAATACCGGTAGCGGCCTCCAAAGCACGGATATTACGTCCCTCACGACCGATGATACGGCCTTTGATCTCGTCCGATTCAATATGGAACACGGTAATAGAGTTCTCGATAGCCGTCTCCGTCGCTACCCGTTGGATAGACTGGATCACGATCTTCTTCGCCTCCTTATTAGCGGTCATCTTCGCCTCCTCGACGATCTCGTTGATGTAAGAAGCGGCTTGCGTCTTTGCCTCATCCTTTAAGGACTCGATCAAACGCTCTTTGGCTTCCTCGGCGGACAACCCGGAGATAGCCTCCAAATGCTCCACTTCCTTCTGATGAAGTTTATCCAAATCTTGCTTCTTCTTCTCCACCAACTCCAACTGAGAAGATAAATTCTCCTTTACAGCCTCTACCTCGTTATTCCTACGCTGTAACTCTTCCTGACGTTGATTCATCGTCAGTTCTCTTTGTTTCAATTTAGTCTCGACAGACTGGATCTTAGCGTTACGCTGTGATACCTGTTTTTCCAAGTCCGCTTTCAAATGAAGAAACTTCTCCTTTACTTCCAGCATCTTGTTCTTCTTTATCACCTCGGCCTCCTTCTCCGCCTCTTGAAGCACGGAGTCGTACTTCGACTTCAGAAGGAAACGCATGCCCAGCCACGCAAGCAACCCACCAATGATGAAGGTTACTATCGGTATGATTATATACATTCCAACCATTTAACTAATAATTTAAGATTCATTTATTTATATACAAAAAAAGCACTACCATCACACGGTCTCACCGTGCAAAGCAGTGCGGAAACTCTCTTCTTACAATATGTATGTTATTTCTTCAGATATCCTTCCAACTCGGTTGTAAGCTCCTGTATCTTATCCGTAAAAGGATTTGTATCATTCCGTTTTTCCAACTCCAGATTATGCATCGAGAGTTGAAAAGCCACCATGGCTAACAAATCTTTCGTATCCACCTCGACCGCGAAATGCTGCCTGTATTGAAGAATCTTGCTGTTGATCTGATCAGCGGCGGCACGTGCCAACTCTTCCTCATGACGTTTGATCGTAAGCGGATATTTCTTTCCGGCTATCACTATATTTATAAGAAATTCTTCGTCCATCGCTTCTATTCATTTAAAAGTGCGATGCACTTGTCTACTTCCCGCACTAATTTTGATAACCGCATCCGGGCGTTCTTCATCTCTTCCTCGTTCGTGGAAACAATTCGCGCCGTCAGCATGTTATCACATTTGGCATTCAATCCTTCAATCATATCCTTCGCCTGCCGCAACTCCTCGTCTTTAAGGCTCAAAGCAGCTGTAAGTTCGTCAATTCTACGTTTCTGCTGATCGCATAACGCCATCAAATCACGAACTCTAACCTCAAATACAGCTAACAATCTCTTATGATCTTCGGTCATTTCACACCAAATTCTACACAAAAGTAAGTTTTTGAATTGAATTAACCAACTGTAGACTTAATTATTTTGACAGAAAACGTATGGACAAATAAAAAGGCCGTCCAAAAAAATCGAACAGCCCTCCCTAATTCTTGTAAACGTTCCTCTTGTTTACACTAAAGAAACATACATTTCACCTTCAATCTCCTCGAAAGCTAATTTACCTTCTTTCGCCAACCAACCAAAAGCGGCGTACATATCTTTTTCCGCTTTAATCTTCGTGGCTTTCTTCACTGCCTTAAAACTCATTTTACCGCCTTCATTTAAAACGTTCCATACAAGGCCGGCGTTTGTACCAATTAATTCAATCATTTTATGATAACATTTGATTACTGGGGACAAATTTATAGATTAAATGATTAAAACAAAAGATTATAGATGTTTTTTAGCATAAAAGATGGACATTTTTCGCTTTGTAAACAATATTAACACGGTTATAACGTTGTTTTTCCTCTGTTTTCTCGGCATATCAGTTCCGCTTCCACGTTTACCGCTGAGACATATCTTTTTAATAAGTCAACCGAGTAACCACCCGCTTCCAATAAGCCCTCCTTACCGGAATAACCATTCAGAATCATTAACAATGAAGTGGTCGACATTTCAATCTTGGTACGTTCCTCATCGCTGGTAGGCGTTCCGACACCCGCTACTCCATCCCTGTAGACTGGAAGACCGGCGATATTCAATTCACCACGTCCGATACCGTGATAAATTTCCCCCTCTTTTCCGACACCTAGTTCCAATCCGCCTACAATCTTATCCGCGTCAAATCCTCCGATAGAATAACCGCTACGGATAGAAACCAGATTGACGATATCCACCAAGGTATCTATCTTATATAAAGGAAGCCCGCGAAGTATCCGCCGTCTTAACGCCTCGGCGGAAGGGCGATACCGATTCGGGTCTTTCCCCAGACGTTTATAAGCCTGACGGGTAGCGAAAATAGGAGTCCACTTATTAATATCCTCTATCTTACAGGTAGAACGGATGTCCTCCTCAACACGGGTTATTTCTTCCCAAAGTCGTTCATCGGGCTCCGTGTTCTTTACTTGGCAGGCGATAGCCAACACGTGAAGATCGGGGCAAGCCTCCGATATCTCAGATGAAAGAGTGATTGAAATCATGTCTATTATAAGTTTGAGCCAATATAACTAAGATTTTTTCAAGCATATCCCGGTAAGGATCCGGCCGCTTTTGACACCGAGGCGACGAGCGGAGAAATAATCCTCATACCGAATATAAGTACAGATGCCAGCGATCTCTATATGCTCGGAGAGCAATCCTGCCTCTAACAATTGTAAACGGTTGGTTTCCCATAGATCGATATGCGCTTTTTGAGTCTCCGCATTACGTCGCAGAATCCGCTCCATTGGGAAGCCCGCCATTTGAAAAGCTTTTACGACTTCCTCTCCCACCTCAAATGCCGCTTGACTGATAGAGGGACCTATTCCGGCAACCAATTGAGTAGGATCGCAATCGTATGCCTCGATCATCAAGCTTGCCGCCTTACGAGCTATGTGTAAAACCGTACCCCGCCAACCCGCATGGACGGCAGCTACCACTTTACGATCTGGCGCATATAACAAGACAGGGACACAATCCGCCGTAGATACGGCTATACATACATCCGGAACATTCGTCACCAAAGCGTCCACGCCTTCCAAACGCTGCTTCCGCTCTTTATCATTCAGCGAAAGGAAAGATGCGTCGATCGCCAATACTCGATCCTCATGGGTCTGATGAGGTATAACCATATTCTCTAGGGAAATCCCGACCGCATCCGAAAGAAGTTCCAAGTTCTTCCGGATGAAGCCCGGATCATCCTCGGTATAAACGCCCGGATTCATCGAAGCATACGTTCCCGTACTCACGCCGCCATGACGTGTTGTCGTAAAATGAGAAATGTCGCGGTATCCGCTTAACCCGGAGAACCGCGACACCTCTATTTGCTTATTTTCTTGTATCTTCATCTTCATCATCGTCCCAGTATTCCTCGTATTCCTCATCCGGGTCATCCTCGTCCTCGTCCACGGGGAAGATGTATTCGTCGTCGTCCTCAAATTCTAACGTGCTTACATCTATATTCTTATGGACAATTCGCTCTGCCTCATGGAAATTCTCCTTATTCAGCTCTTTCCATAAAAGGTCTTTCAACTCGACAATACCCAGTCCCGTGATAGAAGATATAAAGACATACGGAATTCCCTCCGGCAAGTCTTGCGACAAAGACTCGATCAATTCCTCATCCAGCATATCGCTCTTGGTAATCGCCAATACACGGCGTTTATCCAGCAATTCCGGATTATACTTCACCAACTCATTATGCAAGATCTCGTATTCTTTCTTGATATCATCCGCCTCTGCGGGAACCATGAACAATAACAATGAATTACGTTCGATATGACGTAAGAAACGAAGTCCCAAACCTTTTCCCTCGCTTGCTCCTTCGATAATACCCGGTATATCGGCCATTACGAACGAACGGTTATCGCGATAACTCACGATGCCTAAATTAGGCTCCAACGTAGTAAAAGGATAATTAGCGATCTTCGGTTTAGCGGCGGATACGACAGAAAGCAAGGTAGATTTACCCGCATTCGGGAAGCCTACCAAACCGACATCGGCCAGCAATTTCAACTGAAGAATCACCGTACGTTCCAATGCCGGCTCACCCGGTTGCGAATAACGGGGCGCTTGATTGGTAGCCGTCTTGAAGTTAAAATTCCCCAGACCGCCACGACCGCCTTTCAGCAACATCACTTGCTGACCGTCTTCCGTAACGTCGCAAATAAACTCTCCGGTCTCAGCATCGTAAACAACCGTACCGCAAGGAACCTCGATTACTCGATCCTCCCCGTCTTTACCCGAGCTACGCTTCGCGCTACCACTCTCACCATTGGTGGCCATGATATGACGCTCATATTTCAAGTGAAGGAGCGTCCAGTAATTCCGGTTACCACGGAGATACACATGACCTCCTCTCCCTCCATCGCCCCCGTCGGGACCTCCTTTCGGAATGTATTTCTCACGACGGAAGTGAGAAGACCCTCTTCCACCCTTTCCTGAGCGGCAATAGATCTTGACATAATCTACAAAGTTCGATTCAGCCATATTGGTTTATTTCAATTATTTTACGTTATTAACCGCCTCTTTGATACGACCGAAGATTTCCTCGATTGTTCCCATCCCTTTGATGGCTACGTGCTTGCCTTCACCTACATAGTAGTCTGCCAAAGGAGCTGTTTGAGTATGGTAAACATCCAGTCTGGATTTGATCGTCTCCAAGTTATCGTCAGAACGTCCGGATACTTTACCGCGCTCCAATAAACGCTTGATCAACTCCTCTTCCTCTACTTGAAGGTTCAACATAACGGAAACGTCTGTTCCACGCTCGTTCAACATCTTCTTCAAGGCTTTCGCTTGAGGGATCGTACGAGGGAAACCATCGAAGATTACACCCTTAGCCGGCTTCTTGCTATCCAATACATTCGCCAACATATCAACGATCAACTCGTCCGGAACCAATTGTCCCTTCTCGATATAATCCTTAGCGATCTTGCCCAGTTCAGTCTCAGCCTTCATCTCGCCACGCAATACGTCGCCAGTAGAGATATGATCCAAACCGTATTCTTTAATAATCAACTCACTTTGTGTTCCCTTACCTGAACCGGGAGCACCAAAAATAACCACGTTCAACATACTATTGTTTCTTTATTATATATAATGTATACTATTTTATTCCACAACCTTGTAGATATCCTTATATGAGCGGCCCAACTCATCATAATCCAAACCATGTCCCACGATAAAATCAGCGGGTATCTGTAAGCCTACATAATCCGGAGTCAACTCGCATTTCAAGGATTCCGGCTTGAAAAGCATCGTTGCCAATCTTACATCGGCGGCACCCTCGCTCCGAAGCTTCTCCATCACGTAGCTCATCGTAAAGCCCGTATCGATAATATCCTCCAATAAGATCACCATACGTCCGCAAATATCAGCCTGCACCGGCATGATCTCATTCAATATGCCCGTACTGGAAGTTCCTTGATACGAGGAATAACGAGCGAATGTCAGCTCATACGGAACATCCAACTCACGCATCAGCTCGGCGACAAACATAAAAGCCCCGTTTAGCACACCCACGAATAGAGGATTTTTCCCTTCCACATCCGCTTTAATCTGAACGGCCATTTTAGCGATAGCCGCCTGAATATCCGACTCCGGAATAAACAGTTCAAATTCTTTGTCTTTTAGACGAATTCTGTCCATAAATCTTTCGGTTTTCGAGGGGACAAATGTACAACTTTTTCGGCGATGCACAAAAAAGTGTAGCAACATACCAAAGTTTGTTATACATTTGTAAGCAGAATAAAACCCCAGACATCTAGAATTATGATTAAGATATTCGCTACAGACAAGGTAAAGGAGCTCGACCAATATACGATTCAACACGAGCCAATTAGTTCGATCGACTTAGTGGAGCGTGCCGCTACGACGTTCGTCCATGAGTTTTGCCGGCGCTACTCCAAGCAGGTCCGCATCGTGATTTTCGCCGGTCAAGGCAATAACGGAGCCGACGCTTTGGCCATCGCCCGCCTTTTGAACGAGGAATCATACCGGGTAGAGACGTATTTATTCAATCCGACGGAGCATCTGTCCGTAGAGTGTGAGCAAAACAAGCAGCGTCTGCTCGACATGGAACGGATCGAATTTACGGAAGTGGTCCGTGACTTTGAGCCGCCGACGCTAACCGACCGAGACGTGGTGATCGATGGCTTGTTCGGTTCGGGATTAAACCGTCCTCTCACCGGAGGTTTCGCCGCTATGGTCAATTATATCAACCAATCCGAGGCGGAAGTCGTAGCGATCGATATTCCTTCCGGCTTATTCGGGGAAGATAATCGTAAGAATGACTCGGAAGCGATCATCAAGGCCAGCTTAACCTTGACATTCGGTTTCCCGAAACTGGCGTTTCTTTTTCCGGAGAATGAGCAATACGTAGGCGAGTGGAAAATACTGGATATCGGAATCCATCCGGACGCAATTTATGAGACGGCTTCCCCTTACTCATTGGTTACGGAAGAAGATATATCCTATTCGTTAAAGTCTCGCAAACGTTTCGCCCATAAGGGAACGTTCGGACATGCTTTATTGATCGCCGGAAGTAAAGGAAAAATGGGAGCCGCCCTATTATCTGCGAAGGCATGCTTACGGAGTGGAGCCGGACTATTGACCGTGCATATCCCGACCCGAGGCGAATCAATCTTCCAAACCGCTTTCCCGGAAGCGATGTTAAGTTTAGACGCAAATCCGGATTATTTCTCTACGGTTCCCGAGATAGGTAGTTACTCCGCTGTTGGTATGGGACCGGGACTCGGACAGCATTTAGAATCCGCAGCAGCGATCGAACGTATCCTGCAATCTAGCACAAAACCAGTCGTTATCGATGCGGACGCTATTAATATAATGGCATCCAACAAGGACTTATTCAATAAGATCCCGCCACGGAGCATCCTCACTCCCCATCCGAAGGAGTTCGACCGGATAGCGGGTGAAAGCACGAACTCATACGACCGTTTGATGAAAGCGCAATCTTTCGCCGCCGAACATAAGATTTGTATCGTATTGAAAGGTGCTTATACCGCTATCTGTTCTCCGGCAGGAAACATTTATTTCAATAGTTGCGGAAATCCGGGCATGGCAACCGCCGGTAGCGGAGATGTGCTGACGGGTATCATCCTCAGCTTATTGGCGCAAGACTATTCTCCGGAAACAGCCGCTGTAGTCGGAGTATTCTTGCACGGCACAGCCGGTGATCTCGCCGCCGCTTTCCGCTCGGAAGAGAGCATGATCGCCAGCGACATCACGGATATGCTCGGAAAAGCGTTTAAGCAAATCAAATAAATCCAGCAAAAACAACGGGCGTTTTTACTCTCGTTTGTTACAATTACTACCGCTATTCCATATATTATACGGACTTACAGTGTACATATAGAATGGTGGTAGTAAATTTTCATGGTACCCCAACGCCTTTTGCTATCACATTTCAACCTTTTCTTACTCACTCAATAAATGTCGGCGATATCTTTTATGACAAAGCTCTGTAAAGTAGAGTTATTGTAACTTTTAAACATGTATAATTGTATCCCTATCATTTTATAGAAAAACACGTACATGAATTTTTTTAAACATGTACGACTTTTTTCGAAAACACGTACGTGTTTCAGCATAAACATCATGATATTTTCACAATACTGATTATCAACACTTTAAATAAAGTATTCGATTACTGGCTTATTGTAGTATTTTCTGTAAAGAAAAGCTTCAGTCGTTGATACCATAACTATTACAGCAACATTTGGCTACATCATATAATGTATTTAGTGTATCCAAATCAGATATACTGCGTTGGCGATGTTTGTATATATTACTTGGCAAAGTCAGTACTACTGCGTTTGCCGACTAATAAATGACCGATTGCCATACACTTCCGTTAAAATAAATAAAAAAGGAAAAAGAGCTTACGTATCCCTTGCCCCAGAGTTGTCTCATATATAAAACACCGACAAATTTGTATTAACAATAAAGCTATACGTACATGAAAATAACAATCGTATCGTTCGCAATGGCAGCTGCTTTCGGTTTAATCGCCTGTGATAACACGAAGCATAACACATTGACCGAACAAGAGAAAGCGGAAGGTTGGGAACTTCTATTCGATGGGGAAACCTTGGATGGCTGGCGGGATTATAACGGAACTGCCTTGACCGGACCTTGGGAAGTTGTAAACGGAACCATCCAAGCGGACGGGCAAGGTAGCGATGCCAGCGGATACATCGTCACCGACAAGGCTTATGAGAATTTTGAGCTTTCGTGGGACTGGAAAATCTCGAAAGGAGGAAATAGCGGTTTATTATATCATGTGGTAGAACGTCCTCAATTCCCGGTTCCCTACGTTACCGGTCCCGAGTATCAATTGATTGATGATATCAATTTCGCGGAGCCATTGGAAGATTGGCAACGTTGCGGAGTGGATTACGCGATGTATTTACCGGACTTCAACACGATAAAAGTACATCCGGCCGGCGAATGGAACAACTCTAAGATTATTTTTGACAACGGACATGTCACCTACTTTATGAACGGGCACAAAACCGTAGAGTTCGATGCATGGTCTGATGATTGGTTCTCCCGTAAGAACAGCGGTAAATGGGCGAACGCTCCTGAATACGGATTAGCGCATAAAGGCTTGATTTGTTTGCAAGACCACGGTTATCCCGCATGGTTCCGTAATATCAAGATCAAGGAACTTCCCCGCAAGACACGAGAGGCTCGTTTATTCAACGGCGAGGACATTACAAACTGGGATAAATACGGCACAGAATTATGGTATGTAAAAGATGGTTTATTAGTATGCGAAAGTGGCCCGGATAAACAATACGGCTATCTAGCCACCCGGGAATATTACGACGATTTTGACCTTACCGTGGAATTTAAACAGGAAGCGGATGGTAATTCTGGCGTATTTATTCGTTCCTTTGTAGAAGAAAAAGATGTAAAGGTAAACGGCTGGCAAGTGGAAGTCGCCCCCAAAGGCTTTGACACGGGCGGTATCTACGAATCCTACGGACGAGGATGGTTGATACAGATCCCGGACGAGAAGGAGAACATCCTAAAACAAGGAGAGTGGAACACGATGCGTATCCGGGTACAAGGAGATAATGTACAGACTTGGCTCAACGGAGAGGAGATGGTAAACATCCGGGATGAAAAGATCGGAGCCGGTCAAGGGCGTATCGCTTTGCAAATACATGATGGTGGCGGCATCAAGGTTCTTTTTCCGAACCTTCATTTACAAACATTATAGAATATCGTTTTCTTAAAATTTAATAGTTATGAAAAACATTTCGAGAAGAAGTTTCCTCAAGACCGGAGCCGTAGCGGCAGCCGGACTAACGATCGTTCCGGGTTCTGTACTCGGTAAATCCTTTGGCTATACAGCTCCTAGTGACAAACTGAATATCGCGGGTATCGGTGTCGGCGGTATGGGACGTCGTAACCTCGCCAACATGAACACGGAGAATATCGTAGCTTTATGCGATGTAGATTGGCACTACGCGGACAAGACCTTCAAGGACTATCCGAAGGCTAAACGCTTTAAAGACTGGCGTGTCATGTTCGATGAGATGGGTAAATCAATCGATGCGATTATGGTAGCCACCCCAGACCATACACATGCCGGCGTGACCGCCCACGCAATCACGCTAGGCAAGCATTGCTATACGCAAAAACCGCTTACCCACTCCGTTTACGAATCGCGTTTGCTTACCAAACTGGCGAAGAAATATAAGGTAGCCACCCAAATGGGTAACCAAGGTAACTCATTCGACTGGTGCCGGCAGATCGCAGAGTGGATACAGTCTGGCGTAATCGGCGATGTATATGAGGTACATTGTTGGACAGACCGCCCCATCTGGCCCCAAGGCTTGATGAAGCCGAACGATACCCCGAAGTGCCCGAAGACACTGGATTGGGATTTATGGATCGGCCCGGCTCAAAAGCGGCCTTATAATCCGGTCTATACCCCTTGGAACTGGCGTGGATGGTGGGACTTCGGAACCGGGGCCTTGGGCGATATGGCTTGCCATATCATGGACCCGTTGTATTGGGCACTCGACTTAAAATATCCGACCAGCGTAATCGGCAGCTCTACTTTGAGTAACCTGTACTCCCCTCCTCACGCACAGATCGTAACCTATACATTCCCCGCACGTCCACCCAAAGGAAATGTCAAGATGCCGGAAGTGAAAGTCTATTGGTACGATGGTGGTCTGATGCCTCCCCGTCCGGAAGAATTGAAAGACGGGCAGATGATGGGCGACGAGAACGGCGGTATCATCTTCATCGGAACGAAAGGAAAGATCATGACAGGCTGTTATGGAATGAACCCGACCTTATTACCGGTTTCCGACATGGAACATTTCAACCAGCCCAAACCGACGATCCCGAGAGTGAAAGGTGGCAATGGAGACATATGGTCCACCAATGCCCATGAGCAAGACTGGATCCGGGCTTGCAAGGAATCCCCGGAAAATCGTACGGAAGCCTCATCCAACTTCCAGTTCTCCGGTCCGTTCAACGAGATGGTCGTGATGGGAGTCTTGGCCGTTCGCCTCTCCGGACTGCAAGGTTTGCATCGTGAGTTGCAATGGGATGGAGAGAACATGCGGTTTACGAACATCTCCCCGAACGATAAGATCAAGATCGTCACGGTGGATGATTTCAAGGTAATTGACGGAGATCCGCGTTTCGACCGTCGCTTCGCCGAGTTTAACGCTGCGGAAATGGCCAACGAATGGATCAAGCATACGTATAACAACGGTTTCTCTTTGCCGGATATGCCAAGATAAACCTTTTAATAACAGCCAAATATGATAAGACATATCTATAAAATAATGATAGCGATCGTTTGCTGCCTATTGGCTATTCCAAGCGAAGCGCAAACGAAGGCCGAGAAGAACGGATGGCGTCTAGGGATGCAATCCTATAGTTTCCACCTGTTCCCTTTGACGGAAGCTCTCGATAAGACACAAGAACTGGGATTGAAATACATCGAGATTTATCCCGGCCATAAGCTCGGTGGTAAATGGGGAGATAAAGTATTCGATTTCAACCTTGATGCGCAGACCCAGAAAGAGATCAAGGAGCTTGCGGCATCCAAAGGTATCAAGATCGTAGGAACCGGGGTGTATGTAGCCGAAAAGTCGTCCGATTGGGAAAAGATGTTCAAATTCGCGAAAGCGATGGACCTAGAGTTCATTACTTGCGAACCGGCTTTAAGTGACTGGGACTTGGTAGAAAAATTGTCCAAGCAATACAACATTAAGATCTCCGTCCATAATCACCCGCAGCCTTCCGACTACTGGAAACCTGAGAACCTGTTGAAAGCCATCTCCGGACGCAGTCAATCGCTTGGTTCTTGTTCCGATGTGGGGCATTGGCGTCGGGAGGGGCTAAACCAGATTGATTGCTTAAAGCAACTCAAAGGTCGAATCATCTCTTTGCATTTCAAGGATATCGCCCCGAAAAAAGCAGGAGAGAATGAGCAGCACGACGTGATCTGGGGCACAGGCATCCTAGATGTAAAGGGAATGTTGAAAGAACTCAAATCCCAGAATTTCAAGGGAGTATTCTCTATCGAGTATGAATACAACTGGGAAAACTCTGTACCGGACATTAAAGAATGTATCCAATACTTCAATAAAACCGCAAACGAAATCTTATAATAGGGATTAGCATTAATTGACAGGTAGTAAGCGTATAGGCCCAAGGGACGTTCTCCTAGCCTATACGCTCCACCTTTCTAATAATACACGGGAATAAAATGGCATCTGACAACAAAATAATCGAATTGATCAAACAAGGAGATATAGCCGCCTTTAATACCCTGTTCAAGTCTGTTTATCTCCAACTTTATATACATTGCCGAAAATTTATCCCCGCCCCGGAAGACGCAAAAGACATCTTACAAAACGTCTTCCTCCGCTTTTGGGAAAAGCGTGAGAACATCGATATTCACACGTCTTTAAACGCTTATTTATACAGGGCTATACAGAACGAATGCCTCAATTACCTTCGTTCTACCGGAACTCCCTATCTGATTAGCCATAATTAATAAATTTAAGATTAATAATAAGATCTAACAATGTTACGTTTTTTATCCGTATTACACTAAAAATCATCCATTTCTCATAAGCAAGACTGTTTTTAAGATTAATAATTCAATGATTTATTATTTGATTACTATAGTATCTTTCAGTATTTGATAGCGAATACCCGTATTCGTCTTTATCACATTGAGAATCTCCGATAAATCTTCGTTGTTACGGAAACTACCGCTAAACCTTAATTTTTTTATCCCTTGATTTTCATAACGAAATACAACGTTATAGTTCCTTTCCAACAACTTTGTTATATCTTGCAGATACATCATTTTA
>OGKU01000056.1_pt1 | contig 114292 bp, 133 predicted proteins | sample 1572611 | NCBI WGS metagenome assembly OGKU01 (sample SAMEA2581886, study PRJEB24529) | metagenome | biome: Human gut stool | place: China | collected 2011 | reverse complement strand
GTGTTCAACATAACTAATAAATCAATGTGTCCAGATTTCTGGGTACATATCAAAAAAGTATGTGTTCTTATTTTTATTTTCTTTACAATTATGCCTATTGCTTTCAAAAATGACTTTTTTAGAACAGGTAATGGTTCAAGTACTTTTTGGCTTTCACTTATGTATATTGTAGGTTCTTATTTTGGTAAGTACGGAGTAAGTGGTAAAAAGTTTAAGCCTTTATTATGTGGTTTATATGGATTAATATGTGCTGTAGTTCTTACAGTAATAGTGGTAGTTTACTCTTATAACAAGGGTGTAGAAACAGGTTACGTAACAGGTCAGTTTGACCACCTTTTCTATACAAATCCTTTAATTGTTTTAGAATCTGTATTTTTACTTATGTGTTTTTCACAGCTTAAATTTAATAGTAAAAAGGTTAAAACAGTTATAAAGTGGTTTGCATCAAGTTCTTTTAGTGTATATCTTATACACGTTCAGCCTATAATTTTTGATTTTAGATTTAATGGTAAATTTACATTTTTATCACAATTTAATGCTTTTATTATGGCTATAGAAGTTGTATTGTTTGCAATTCTCATATACATTGCTTGTACAGTTGCAGATAAAATAAGATTATTGTTGTTTAAATATTTACATATTAATGATTGTCTTACTATTATGGGTAATAAATTGGATAGACTTTTCACATTTGTTTTGAGTAAAATATAATATGTTTTAAGCACAAAAATAGGAGGTTGTCCAAGTGGATAACCTCCTTTATGTATGTATGCAATATTAAATTAGCAAACCTTAATAGTCCAACCCATATGGTCTTCCTTTTTACCCCACTGAATACCAGTGATTTCATCGTAAAGTCTCTGAGTAACTTCACCAATCTTGTTGTTGTTGATAACACAAACATCATCTTCATAACGAAGTTCACCAACTGGAGAAATAACAGCAGCAGTACCTGTACCGAATACTTCTTCAAGCTTACCTTCCTTAGATGCCTTAACAACATCAGCAATAGGAAGTCTGTCTGTGCAAACCTTGTAACCCCACTTTTCAAGGAGTTCAATACAAGACATACGAGTTACACCTGGTAAAACTGTACCAACACATGGAGCAGTATAAACAACACCGTCAATCTTGAAGAAACAGTTCATAGAACCAACTTCTTCAACATACTTGTGTTCTACACCGTCAAGCCATAATACCTGTTCATAACCAAGGTCATGAGCCTTAACCTGAGATGCAAGTGAACCAGCGTAGTTACCACCACACTTAGTAAAGCCTGTACCACCTGGAGTAGCACGAACATATTCGTCTTCAACGAAAATCTTAACAGGGTTAAGACCACTTTCGTAGTAAGCACCAACTGGAGATGCAATAATTATGAAAGAATAAGTGCTAGATGGACGAACACCAAGGTGTGGTTCAGTAGCAATTACGAAAGGTCTTAAGTAAAGAGAAGTACCTTCCTGAGAAGGAACCCAATCCTTTTCAACTTCAACTAAAGTCTTACAAGCCTGAACAAAATCATCAACAGGGAGAGCTGGAATACACATTCTCTTGTTAGTGTTCTGCATTCTTTCAGCGTTCTTATTAGCTCTGAAAAGCTGAATAGAACCGTCTGGAGTTCTGTAAGCCTTTAAGCCTTCAAAAGATTCCTGAGCGTAGTGGAAAACCATAGCTGCAGGGTCAAGAGAAATTGGAGCATAAGGAACGATACGAGCATCGTGCCAACCCTTGCCTTCAGTATAGTCCATTACGAACATATTGTCTGTGTAATAAATACCAAAGCCTAACTTAGTTTGGTCAGGTTTTTCCTTTGGAGTTGTAGAAAGTTGCATTTTAATATCAAGCATGATATCCCTCTTTTCATAAATATAAAAATCTACTGACTAAATTATATAACTTTTTGCATAATAATGCAAGTAATTTTAAAAATATATTGCCTTAAAGGATAATAGATATTATAATAATAGTAGAAAATGATTAGAAAATAAATGAATAAAGGGTTGATTTTTATGAAGAAAAAGTGTAATAGACTGATTGGTGTAGGATTGGGAACTATTATTACTACATCGTCTATTTTAGGGGTAAATTCCTTTGCAGATATAAAGGATATTACAGGACCTTTACCAGTAATAACAGAAACAACAATTACAAAAGAAGATAAAACAACTACTGAAACAACAAAGGTTGTTACAACTGAAAGAACTACAGAAGCTACTACTGAGAGCAAAACAACAGAAAGAACAACCGAAATAGCTACACAAACACCTGTTGAACCAATAACAAGGGAGGTACAGACTACAGAGGCAACAACTAAGGAATTGCCTACAGAAATAACAACAGCTGAAGTTAAGTCTGAAACAACAACTGCACCAACAGTTGAAACATCTACAGACCCATTAACTGAAATTACAACAGTTACAGTAAGTGAAAGTTCAACAGAAACAATAACTAAAGTTCCAGAAAAAAAGGCGACTATTAGGGAGTACAATGTAACAATAAAACTAGATGAGTCTATGTCATTAGAAAAATATTTAATGGCTGGACAGATTTCAAAACAGTTTGTATGGCATACTTCTGATTCAAAAATCGCTACAGCTGACGATAGTGGTTCAATATATGGTGTAAGAGCCGGTAGTACAACTGTTACAGCCTATAGTGAAACTTATATTTATATATTCCATGTTAGTGTAAATAGTAGTGATATTTCAGCAGAAAGAAATTTAACTATTTATAATGGTAATGATTGCGATTTATCAAGATATGTTCAACATGATAGTAGAGATTATAACTGGGTTTGCTCTAATACAAGCAGAGCTAAAGTAGATAAATATGGTACTTTCGTAACAAGAGCATCTGGATATGTTGAAGTAACAGCAACCTACAGCTACAACAATAACTCTAGTGATATAAAGAAATATACTTTTAAAATCACAATAAAGGATAAGCCAAGTGGTGGTAAAGGTACTGTAACCCGTTATTTTGATAAAAAGATGACTATACTTGTGCCTACTGGCGAAAATGTGAATTTAAGTAGCTTATTGGCAAAAAATCCAAGTAACTATACATGGACAACAAGTAACTCAAATATAGCAACAGTTAATAGAAGTACAGGTAAGATATTGGGTATAAAATCCGGAAATACAACTGTTTATGCAGAAGGTGGAAATTCATATGCCTTTACTGTAAGAGTATCTGACGATTATTCCTCTATAATAAAAGAATTAAAGATAGGAGAAACTCTTGATGTTTCTAAATATTTATCAAAGGATATTTCTAAATACAGTATTTCAGCTTATGATAGTAAGGTTATGGGTTACTCAAAAGGCATAATTACAGCTAACAGTAATGGTACTAGCTATATTATTTGTGATGGCAATAGAGAAAGCGTTCAGATAATAGTAAAAGTATCTGGTACAGTAAGTAATAATGTTTCAAAAAATACAACAACAAATAAAACAAATACAACAAGTAAGAGTGATACAACCAATACAACTAATACAGTAAGCAAGACAGAAGAAAAGAAAGAAAATACTCCTAGTACACCAGTAGTTACTAATACATCAGCTACATTTAATGATATTTCAGAAAGAGCATGGGCAGTACCTGCTATTGAAAAAATGGCATCAAAGAATTTTATTGTGGGTAAGGAGAAAGGTAGATTTGCTCCAGATGAAAAATGCACAAGAGCAGATTTTACAATTGTTCTTACTAAAATGTTAGGCGTTGATAATGAAACACCTGATAGTTCAGCTTACTCTGATGTTGATAGTGAAGCTTATTTCAGTAAGTATGTTGGAGTTGCTAAAAAGTTAAACATTACAGCAGGAGAAAGTAACAACAGTTTCTTCCCTAAAAACAATATTACTCGTGAAGAAGTAATGGCTATGGTTTATAAGGCACTTGTCTATAAAGGTGTTAGTATGAATACTGATACTTCAATTTTAAATTCATATGTAGATGCAAGTCAAATTGCACCGGAATATAAAGAGGCTGTTGCCGGTTTGCTTAGTATAAAGGCTGTCAATGGTACATCTGACAATACTATTGACCCAAAGGCGTCTATTACAAGAGCACAAATGGCAGTTCTTATGAATAATTTTTATGGAAAAATTGAATAAGTGAATTATTAAAAGTGCTGTTCTTAGGAATGGCACTTTTTTGTATCTGTAGCGAGCCTATTCCTCTGTACCTATGTCAGTAAGAACGGCCTTTGCTTGTGGTGTTATCATTGAAAATCTTTGACTTAAATATCTGAGAGATGCAGCAACCTCGCCGTCACAGCCACCGTACTGTGTTATGATAAGTTTTGCAAGGGCAGGGTTAGTATTCTTTATTTTTACTGGAAATTCCATTTTCTTTTCAAAAATCCACACTATTCATACCTCCTAATCAAGCGAAAAATTAAATTTATTTTCCCATGGCCATGGATTATCAACCCATTGGAAGTTCTCTGTTGGAGAGTAAGAACGGAATGAGAAAAGAGGACCTACGGATTTTTCATATTGAGCTCTGAGATTATCAGCTTCTCTAATTATGCTATTATATTTCGCTATAGCATTTGTATCGTCAGGATGAGTGTCAAGAAAAAGTTGCATATCTACAGCCATAAAATCAAGCATTGTAAGGCGTTTTAATAAATTTTCCCTATCCATATTACCACTCCTTGTTATAATTATAAAGACCTGTCAAACTTGGAAAAATAGTACCTTCCTTTAGTGCCTCTCTAGGTTCGAAATATCCACAAATTTTTTGAAAAGGTACATATGCCTGTGCAAGAGAAGTAACAGGAATAGGGTTTTCAAAAGGAACACAATTATCATCACAACATTTAGCTACAAATTTACCAATCATATTTTCACCTCATTAATTATTTGTTGATATTATATTCTGAAAATAGTTTTAGGTGCGTAGCATTGACTTAAAATTTGCAAAATGGTAAACTAAATAAAGAGGAGGGGTTAATATGAAATTGATTTTTAAACAAAGGTTGTTTTCTTGGTTAGATAGTTATGATATATATGACCAGTTTGGAAATACTGTATATACGGTTAAAGGAAAATTGAGCTGGGGTCATAAGTTACACATAATGGATAAAAATGGTGTACATATAGGTACTGTAAAACAGGTATTGCTTACTTTTTTACCGGCTTTTGAATTATATGCAAATGATAATTATATAGGAAAAGCATCTAAAAAATTGACACTTTTTAAACCGTCTTACGAAATTGATTTCAATGGTTGGAAAGTATCCGGAAATATTTTAGAATGGGATTATGTAATAAAAGATAGAACAGGTAAAAAAGTGGCTGTTATAAGTAAAGAAGTATTTAAGCTGACAGATACATATGTTATAGATGTTGTAAATGATGCTGATGCACTTTATGCCCTTATGTTTACATTAGCTATTGATGCAGAAAAATGCTCAAGAAATACTAATGTATAATTTACTCTGATATTGTATTTATTTGAAAAATATGGTATTATTATAAAAACTATATTAGAGGTGATATTATGGGTTGTTTATTAAGCTTGATGAAGTTTTTATTAACTATTGCATTTCTTATTTTTATAATATTATTGATTCTATATTGCCTAGTGGGTGTTATAAAATTAATTGCCGTTGTTGTTTTGATTATTTTTGTAATTACAACTTTAAAGAAGATATTTTAGAGGTTACATATGTAGCCTCTTTTTATATAAGTAAAAAAAATGTAGTTTTTATATTAAAAAATTATGATTTTACACCATTAACTATTGTGTTTTTTATGCTTTTGTGTTTAAATTATATAGATAGAATGGGGAAGGAGCATATATATGAAGAAAAAAATTGCTATTTTACTGAGCTGTGTATGTATTGCCTTTCCAGCTTTGACCTATGCTCAGTCAAATATACAAGTAAAACTTGACGGAAATTATGTGAAATTTTCCGGTCAAGAACCAACAGTAATAAATAACAGAACTATGGTTCCTTTGAGAGGAATATTTGAAAATTTAGGATACAGTATTGAGTGGGACGCAGATACCAAAACCGCTACACTTAAAAAAGATAATAAATCTATATCAATACAAACTGGAGCAGATAGCTTTAGTGTAAACGGAGTAGGAAAAAAATTAGATGTTCCGGCTCAGATTTTAAATGGCTCTTTAATGTTACCTTTAAGAGCTATTGGCGAAGCAGCTGGACTTTCTGTAGTATGGGATAGTAATTCAAAAACTGTAGTAATGACAAATATTGCTCAGGTTACTAATATTTCAACAGACAGTAAAGAAGATATAAAAAAATACTTAGATAGCTATAGTCAAATTGTAAAATATATGGCATATTTTGATGAGCTTGCTGATAATATGTATATGGTAACAAGCGATAATGCAGAGGGAAAATTGCCTATGCTTATTTCAGAGCTTACAACTGTCAGAAGTGATTTAGAAAAGGCAAAGAGTATACATAATTCTTTATCAGTTCCACCGTCATTGACACAGTTACATAATCTTTGTGGTCAATCTCTCAATAAACTTGAGGAACTTTGTGATATATTGGATTCATTATTTAATGGAAAGTTAAATGCTGATGATGCCAAGGAAAAGATTAGTGGAATTTTAGAGCAAAGTAAGGCTTTAAATATGCAGATTTCTTCTGCTGTAAATAGTATTAAGTAATTGGAGGATAAAATGGATAATAAAAAGAAATGCCCAGTAGGTGGAAAGGGCATAGGCGGTCAGGCTGTAATAGAGGGTGTAATGATGAGAGGTAAAAAACTCTACGCCTTAGCAGTCAGAACACCTAAAAAGGAAATTGTTGTTGAAAAAACACCTATAAAACCAGCAGCAGAAAAGTGTAAAATTTTAGGTTGGCCTATTATAAGAGGTGTGGTTGCTTTTGTAGATAGCCTTGTAATGGGTATGAAGGTTACAACAAAGTCTGCTACTCTTGCAGGTCTTGATGATATTGAATATGACCAAGAAAGTAAGTTTGAAAAGTGGCTTGAAAGTAAGTTTGGAGATAAGTTAGCTGACTATCTTATTTATTTTAGTGTAGCAGTATCAATTATTTTATGTATTGGTATTTTTATGGTATTACCTACATTTTTAGGCGGTGCAGTTACAAACCTTTTACATGGAGATGCCACTCTAAGAAGTGTTATTGAAGGTGTTATAAAGATAATTATTTTTGTGGGATATATGTTTTTAGTATCTCAAATGAAAGATATTAAAAGAGTGTTTATGTACCATGGAGCAGAGCATAAGACAATAAATTGCTTTGAAAGTGGAGAAGAATTAACAGTAGAAAATGTAAGACACAACTCACGATTCCATAAGAGATGTGGTACTAGCTTTTTAGTTATAGTTATGCTTGTAAGTATTATACTTTTCTTCTTTATAAGAACAGATGTACTTTGGCTCAGAGTTCTCTCAAGAATAATATTAGTACCAGCTATCGCCGGTATTTCATATGAATTTATACGATATGCAGGTAAGCACGACAATTTACTTGTAAATATTATTAGTGCCCCTGGTATTGCTATGCAGATTATTACAACAAGCGAGCCAGATGACTCTATGATTGAGGTTGCTATTGCATCTTTAAATGCTGTACTTGAGGAGGAACCAGAAGAAAATGCCAACAGTTAAGGAAGTTTTAAACGATACAAAAAAACGCTTAAAAGAACAGGGCATTGATACTTATTCCCTTGATAGCAGTCTTTTGGTAAGCGAGGTTACTGGGCTTACTAAAATACAGCTTGTTACTCACGATAGAGATGAAGTTACTGAAGAACAGCTTAATATACTGGAAAATCTTGTAAAAGAGAGATTAAAAAATAAGCCTATGCAGTATATTTTAGGCCATTGTGAGTTTATGGGACTTGATTTTAAAGTAACAGAGAATACTCTCATTCCAAGAGGGGATACTGAAAATATAGTTGAGGAGGTTATAGCCACTATAGAAAATAGTGGCTATAATACTGTATTGGATATGTGTACTGGTACAGGAGCTATTGCAATAAGTGTTGCCCATTACACAAAAGCTAAAGTTACAGCCTCAGATATATCTTCAAAGGCTTTAGAAGTAGCTAGGGAAAATGCCAAAATATTAAATGCAGATGTCAACTTTATAGAAAGTGACTTGTTTGAAAATATTAATGAAACTTTTGATGTTCTTGTTTCAAACCCACCTTATATTGAAAGTGAAGTTATACCTACACTTATGGAACAGGTAAAAGATTATGAACCAATGCTTGCTTTAGATGGTGGAAAAGATGGTTTGGATTTTTACAGAAATATTATAAATCAAGCTAAGAATTATATTAACCAAAATGGTTGCATAGTCTTTGAAATAGGGTACAATCAAGGGGGACAGGTAAAAAGTCTGTTAGAAAATGCAGGATTTGTTAATATTAATGTTAAACAGGATTTGGCAGGACTTGACAGACTTGTAATTGGGTTTAAATTATGATATACTGACCATATACGAACAGGAGGAAAAAAATGCTTGAAAGACTTGCAGATATAGAAAGAAGATATGAAGAATTATCGGACCTTATAAATGACCCAGAAATCATTGCCGATAATGAAAGATGGAGAAAGCTGATGAAAGAACACAGCGATATTACTCCTATTGTTGAAAAATATAGAGAATACAAAAAGATAAAGGAAGAACTTGCAGAGGCAGAAGAAATGCTTAATGACAGTTCTATTGATGATGACTTTAAGGCTCTTGTAAAAGAAGAATTTTCAGAAAATAAAAAGAAAATTGTTGACACAGAGGAAGAGTTAAAAATTCTTATGCTTCCTAAAGACCCTAATGATGACAAGAATGTTATTGTTGAAATTAGAGGTGGTGCAGGTGGTGACGAAGCAAATATTTTTGCTGGCGACCTTTATAGAATGTACTCTCGTTATGCTGAAAGAAGACGCTGGAAAACTGAAATTATGTCTGTAAATGAAAGTGAAGCTGGTGGTTTCAGAGAAATTTCATTTATGATTTCAGGTCAGGGTGCTTATTCAAGATTAAAGTATGAAAGTGGTGTTCACAGAGTACAGAGAATACCGGCTACTGAATCTAGTGGTAGAATTCATACTTCAACTGCGTCTGTTGCCGTACTTCCAGAAGTTGAGGCTGTTGATGTTAAGTTAAATATGAATGATTGTAGATTTGATGTTTTCAGAGCTAGTGGTAATGGTGGTCAGTGTGTAAACACAACTGACTCAGCCGTAAGACTTACTCACTATCCTACAGGTATTGTAATTTCATGTCAGGACGAAAAAAGCCAGTTAAAAAATAAGGAAAAGGCTTTAAAGGTACTTATGAGCCGTCTTTACGATTTGGAACAGCAGAAACAGCATGATGAAATTGCTAGTGAAAGAAAGAGCCAGATTGGTAGAGGTAACAGAAACGAAAGAATCAGAACATATAATTATCCACAGGGTAGAGTTACAGACCACAGAATTGGTTTAACTTTACACAGATTGGACTCAATTATTGACGGCGATTTGGACGAAATTATGGATGCACTCATTACAACTGAACAGGCTGAAAAGTTAAAAGCCGGCGATGAGGCAATGTAATGAAAGGGTTATATTAAGGGATTTTTTGAAGGAGATGGTAGGATGAACAATATGACAATTAACAAAGAGGAATTTAAGGAACAGCTTGCTAACAATGTGAAAAGCCTTTTTAGAAAGACTGTAAAGACTGCTAGTAGTGTTGAGCTTTATAAGGCTCTTGTTTTCACTATCAGAAGTTATATTTCTGATAATTGGGTTAAAACTCACGATGCTTATGACAGCAAGGGCTGTAAGGTTGTTTGTTATTTATCTATGGAGTTTTTAATGGGTCGTTTCTTAGGAAATGCCGTTCTTAATATGTGTGCAAATAACACAGTTTCAGAAGCTTTAGAGGAATTGGGGATTGATTACAATGCTCTTGAAGATGTAGAACGCGACCCAGGCCTTGGTAATGGTGGTCTTGGTAGACTTGCAGCATGTTTCTTAGACTCACTTTCTACACTTGAATTACCAGCTTATGGCTGTGGTATTAGATACCATTATGGTATTTTTGAACAGAAGATAGAAAATGGTTATCAGGTTGAAAAGCCAGATAATTGGCTTAAAGACGGTGATGTTTGGGGTGTAGAACGTCAGGAATATGCTGTTGATGTTAATTTCTTTGGTGATGTAAAGGCTGTTAAAAAGGAAAATGGCGAATATAAATTTATACAGGAAAACTGCCAGACTATTGTAGCTATTCCTTATGACTATCCTGTTGTTGGTTATGGTAACAAGACAGTTAATACTCTTAGATTATGGGATGCTCAGCCAAAGGCAGGTTTTGATTTAAAGAGCTTTAATGCTGGAGATTATTCAAAGGCTGTTGAACAGGAAAATATGGCTAGAACTATTACAGAGGTACTTTATCCAGCTGATGAACATTATGCAGGTAAGGAACTTAGATTAAGACAGCAGTACTTCTTTGTTTCTGCTACACTCCAGAGAGTAATTGCTAAGTTCAAGGAACTTTTTGGTAATGATTTTTCTAAACTTCCAGAAAAGTATGCTTTCCAGTTAAATGATACTCATCCTAGTATTGCTGTAGCTGAATTAATGCGTATTTTAGTTGATGAAAATGACCTTCCTTGGGATGAAGCATGGGAAATTACAACTAAGTGCTGTGCATATACTAACCATACTATAATGTCAGAAGCACTTGAAAAATGGCCAATCGAACTTTTCTCAAGACTTCTTCCTAGAATTTATATGATTGTTGAAGAAATTAACAGAAGATTCTGCGATATGCTTATTTCTAAGTTTGGTAATAATCCAGAAAAGATTAGAAAAATGGCTATTGTTGCTGACGGTCAGATAAGAATGGCTTGGCTTGCTATTGTTGGTTCACATTCTGTAAATGGTGTTGCAGCACTTCATACTGAAATACTTAAAAATCAGGAATTAAAGGATTTCTATGAAATTTATCCTGAAAAGTTCAATAACAAGACTAATGGTATTACACAGAGAAGATGGCTTGGACACGCAAATCCAAAACTTGCTAGTCTTATTACAAATAAAGTTGGCGAGGGTTGGGAAAAAGACCTTACTAAGTTAAAGGGTCTTGAAAAACTTGCAGATGACCCAATTTTCCAGGCACAGTTTATGGATATTAAGAAGGAAAATAAAATTGCTTTAGCTGATTACTTCAAGAAGACAACTGGTGTTGAAATTAATCCAGACTCTATTTTTGATATTCAGGTAAAACGACTTCACGAATATAAGAGACAGCTTTTAAATATACTTCATGTTTTAAGTCTTTACAATAAGTTAAAGGTAAATCCTGGTCTTGATATTGCACCTAGAACATTTATTTTTGGTGCAAAATCTGCTGCTGGTTACAGAATGGCAAAACTTATTATTAAGCTTATCAATTCAGTAGCTGATTTAGTAAACAATGATGAAACTATTGATGGCAAGATTAAGGTTATATTTGCTGAAAATTACAGAGTAACTCTTGCTGAAAAACTTATTCCAGCTGCTGATGTTTCAGAACAGATTTCTACAGCTAGTAAGGAAGCATCTGGTACTGGTAATATGAAGTTTATGTTAAACGGTGCTTTGACTCTTGGTACACTTGATGGTGCTAATGTTGAAATCAGAGAAGAAGTTGGCGACGAAAATATATTTATTTTCGGTATGAAAGCTGATGAAGTTATTGCTGAATATGCTAAGAATGACTATAATCCTTGGGATATTTACAATATGAATTCTGATGTAAGAAATGTTATGAATATGCTTATTAATGGTACTCTTGATGAAGACAGAGAACTTTTCAGAGATATTTATAACTCACTTCTCAATGGTATAAATGGTAACAGACCAGACGAATACTTTGTCCTCAAAGATTTTGCAGCTTATGCAGAAGCACAGGACAGAATTGACAAGGCTTACAAAGATAAGAAACATTGGGCTAAGATGGCTATTTTAAATACTGCTAATAGTGGTAAGTTCTCATCAGACAGAACTATTCAGGAATATGCTGAGGATATTTGGGATTTAAAGCCAGTTCATATTGATTAATTATTAATATTTTAATATTACTGAAGGGCACATCATTTTTGGTGTGCCTTTTTAAGGAGAATTATAATGTTTTTTATAATGGGAATAAATAGCGACTATAAAAAGTTGAATTTTATTCAAAATTTTGTTTGCCCCGATTGTGGGATTGTAGGGGAGTATCAAGTCTTTGTGGCTTATACTGTACTATCATTATTTTTTATACCTATTTTTAAATGGGGTAGAAAATATTATGTACAGACTTCTTGCTGTGGCAAAACTTATAAACTTGATAATGAAGTAGGTAGAGCTATAGAAAAGGGCGAACCTATAGTTATATCCCAAAATGATTTAGAATATGAGGGTCAAACTCCAGTAATTAAAAAATGCAATTACTGTGGATATGTAACAGAGGAAAATTTTGAATATTGTCCTAAATGTGGAAATAAATTAAATTAAAAAAGCACAAGGTTGTAATGAATTGTACTTCATTATGCCTTGTGCTTTAGTTTTAGGCTAAAATATCATTTATTGCATCACAAATGCAATCTGAAATATCTGTTGCCATTACGGAATAAGATGAAAGTTTCTTTTCTGCAATTTCGCCAGATTTACCATTTAAGTAAGTACCCAGACAAGCTGAATCAAAAGGCTTTAAACCCTGTGCAATAAGTCCAGTTATAACACCTGTAAGACTATCCCCAGAACCACCTTTACTCATAGCACTTGTACCCGTAGTATTTATACATATTTTTCCGTTAGGATTTGCAATAACTGTATGGGCGGATTTAAGTACAACTACAATATTGTACTTTTTAGCAAAATCCAATGCCACCTGTTGCATATTGTTGGCAATTTCATTTACAGGTACATTTGTAAGTCGGCTCATCTCTTTTAAATGAGGGGTTATAACACAATTTACCTTTAACTTTTTAAGTAAATCTGTATTTTCAGAAAGTATGTTAAGTCCGTCAGCATCTATAACTAAAGGTGCTTTTGAATTTTCAATTACATATTCAAGCATTTTTCGGCTATTATCACTTATTCCTAAACCAGAACCTATAGCAATAGCATTTTTACCGTCTAAGGCTTTTGGTATATCAGAATTTAATGTTGTTACTGCCTCTTGTATTGTACAATGAGCAACACCTATAACATGACGAGTGGAACATATATTTACAAGACCACAGCCACATTTATAGGCACTTTTGGCATTTATAATAGCTGCTCCAGCCATTGTATCACAGCCAGAGATGAAAAGTGCTTTGCCGTAAGTACCTTTGTTGGAATTTTCTACACGCTGTGGCAAAAGTTCTTTGGCTGATTTTTTATCTAATGTAAAAATATTATTTTTTGAAATATATGGGATACCTATGTTTGAAACAACCAATTTTTTAATATGGCTATTTGCAGGATAAAGTAAAATGCCCACTTTAGGTAAATGGAAAGTTATAGTAACATCAGAATTAACAGCGATACCATAGTCCTCTCCTGTATCAGAATTAACACCAGTAGGGCAATCTACGGAAATAACGGTTTTACCTGAGGTGTTAATAATATTTACTATTTCACTATATAAGGGACTTAATTGACGATTTAAACCAGTGCCAATAAGAGCATCTATAATTAAGTCAGCATCTGAAACATCTATTAAGTTAATATTATCTGTGATATAGTGGATACTTGCTTTATAGGCTTTAAGGTAATTGAGGTTTTTATTGCAATCTGGAGTAGCTTTGTTAAAATCTCCAACAAAATAGATTTTAACATTAATCCCCATAGCCATAAGTTGACGGCTTACAGCTAAACCATCTCCGCCATTATTACCTTTGCCAGCAAAAACTATAACAGATTTTGGGTTGAATTTTAAAACTTCTTTTTTTACACCATAGGCTGCATTTTCCATAAGTAAAAGTGATGGAACTCCTTTTTTCTCTATGGCATCGGCTTCTATAGCTTTCATTTGTGCAGTTGTTACTATATCCATAAAATCACTCCTTTGCTTCGATTACAGCAAAAGCAACAGCATTTTCTTTACTATGGGATATAGAAATTAAAATGTTTCCACCGTTTATTGAGTCAAAAATTTCTTTTGTTTTGTTGTGTAATACAACATAAGGCTTGCCACTTTCGTGTCTTAAAATTTCTATTTCTTTAGGGGAACAACCTTTAAATCCTGTACCCATAGCCTTTACAACAGCTTCCTTTGCAGCAAAATTTCCAGCAAGAGTTTCATAATTACAATTATGAAAAAGTTGTTGCTCAGATTTGGTATATATTTTGCTTAAAAAAGACTTATTCTCAACAGCTTTTTGTATTCTTGATATTTCAATAATATCAGTTCCAATTCCTATAATCATAAAACACCACCTCTTAATATAAGTATAAACTATTTTAGTAGAAAAATCTATTCAATAATTGCAAAATTGTATTTTTTAGGGTATTATATAACAAGGTGATTAGTATGAAGTATGAGATTTTAAAATTGCTAAAGGAAAAAAGAGATTATATATCAGGGGAAGAAATGGCAAAACATTTTGGTGTTTCTCGTACCGCTGTATGGAAAAATATTACTAAACTTAAAAATGAGGGTTATAATATTAAGTCTGTAAGCAATAGAGGATATTTTCTTGAAGAAACAAATGATATTCTGAACATAAGTGAAATAGATTATAACAATGCTTTTTTCTTAGAAACTGTAGACTCTACAAATGAAGAATGTAAAAGACAGGCTGTTAAAGGTAAAAATGACGGCTTGCTTGTAGTATGTGATTATCAAAGTGCTGGAAAAGGTAGATTGGGTAGAACTTGGGTAGCCGAAAGCCACGATAATCTATGTATGAGTTTTTTACTTTATCCGGATATAAGTCCGATGAAAGCTCCTCAGCTTACACTTTTAACAGGTATGGCTGTATGTGAGGCAATAAAGGAAGTAACAGGCTTAAACGCAGGCATAAAGTGGCCAAATGACATTTTGGTAAATGGCAAAAAGGTTGTAGGCATACTTACAGAATTAAGTGCTGAAATAGATTGCATAAAATATGTTGTTGTTGGTATAGGTATTAATGTAAATAACAGCAGTTTTAGCGAAGAATTGAAAAATAAAGCTACTTCAATGTATATTGAAACAGGTAAAAAGTTTTATAGAAAAGATTTTATAAAGCCTATTGCTGACAGACTTATGGAATATTATAAACAATTTTGTGCAGAGGGCTTTGCTCCTTTTACAGAAAAATATAATTCACTTTGTCTTAATATAGATCAAGAGGTAAAAACTGTAGGCAGAGAAGAAATAGAGGGAACAGCACTTGGTATAAATTCTGAAGGCTGTTTAATGATAAAAGATAGTACAGGAAAGATACACGATGTATTTACAGGCGAAGTATCTTTGAGAAAAAAAGATAACAGTTACATTTAGGAGGAATTATGGAAGATATAAAGGATATATTAAGTTCTGCGTCATTTTACAAGCAGGGTTATTTTTACAATGATAAAATGCCAATATTACCAGAATCAGTAAAACAAGAGTTGAAAATTGCTAATGTTCTTTTGGCTGAAAAGATAAGAGGTATTGCTACAATAGGCTTTTATAAGGATACAGGGGATTTATTTGTGGAAGTCAGAAATCAGGAAGATGATTTTTCTTATGATGAAATAAACGCAAAACTTGAAGTTGCAAGAGTGGAAAAGGAACACGCCGAACTTTTTAATTCCCTTACACTTTGGTACAAAACTTTTGTAATGGGCAAGGTGACAGAATGAAAATAGGCAATATAGAAACAAAAAACAATGTTTTTCTTGCACCAATGGCAGGAGTAACAGACCTTGTATTTAGAGTTATTTGCAAAGAAATGGATTGTGGTATGGTGTACTCTGAAATGGTTAGTGCAAAGGGTGTACAGCATAACAACAAAAATACAAAAGAGCTTTTAAAGGTTGACGAAAGGGAAAGACCTGTTGCCATGCAGATGTTTGGTTCTGACCCTGAAATAATGGCTGAAATGGCCAGAAAATTAAACGAGTATGAGGATATAGACATACTTGACATTAATATGGGTTGCCCAGCTCCAAAGATAGTTAAAAATGGTGAAGGTTCTGCTTTGACTTTAAATCCTAAATTAGTTGGAGAGATTATATCTGCTGTTTCAAAAGCATCAGAAAAGCCTGTTACAGTAAAGTTTAGAAAAGGCTTTGATGACCAACACCTTAATGCTCTTGAGATTGGTAGAATAGCGGAAGAAAGTGGTGCAAAGGCTGTTACTATACATGGAAGAACCAGAGAACAGTATTATGCCGGTAAGGCAGATTGGGATATTATTAAGGCACTAAAAGAAGAAATAAAGACAATTCCTGTTATAGGTAATGGGGATATTTTTACACCAGAAGACGCAAAAAAAATGCTTGAATATACTGGCTGTGACGCTGTTATGATTGGCAGAGGTTCTCAAGGAAATCCTTTTATTTTTAAAAGAACAGTTGAATACCTTGAAAATGGTGTGTTACTTCCAGAACCAACTTGGGAAGATAGACTTGATATTGCAGAAAAGCATATGGATATGCTTGCTGATTACAAGGGAGAAGTTATAGGCATAAGAGAAATGAGAAAGCATTTAGGTTGGTATATAAAAGGTTTGCCACATAGTGCTGAAATGAGGGTAAAAATAAATGCCACTTCTGGCAGAGAAAATATGAGAGATGTTCTTAATTATATGAGGGAATTAATAGCCTCTAACAATAACTAATTAGGGTAAGAATGTTGACATTTTTTAACTGTTGATATATAATAAAATAATGTATATTAAATAAGGAGCGATATTATTATGGCTGAAGAAAAGAAAATAATTTTAACAAATGATGGTTTAAAAAAGCTTGAAGAAGAATTAGAAAACCTCAAAGTAGTAAGAAGAAAAGAAGTTGCTGCTAAGATTAAGGAAGCTAGAATGCAGGGCGACCTTTCCGAAAATGCTGAATATGACGCTGCTAAGGAAGAACAGGCGGAAATCGAAACAAGAATTACTCAGATTGAAAAAATGCTCAGAAATGCTGAAGTTATTGATGAAGATGAGCTTAACACAGGTAAGGTAAACCTTGGTAATACAGTAGTTCTTTGGGATAAAGAATTTGAAGAAGAAATTACTTACACTCTCGTAGGTCCAGCAGAAGCAGACCCTATGCAGGGTAAACTTTCTAACGAATCTCCTCTTGGTATGGCTATGTTAGGTCATTCAGTAGGTGATATTATTGAAAATCAGGCTCCAGACGGAGTAATCGAATTTAAGATTTTGGATATTAAATAGGAGAAAGACAAATGGAAAACAATCAGAATAAGCCAAACAAGAAGCAGGCTGCTGAAGGTAAGGCTTTAAATGAAATTTTAAGATTAAGACGCGAGAAACTTGCTACTTTACAGGAAATGGATATGGATCCATTTAAGATTGTAAAGTGTGATGTTACAAACCATAGCGTAGAAATTAAGGAAAACTTTGAAGAATTTGAAGGCAAGACTGTATCTGTTGCTGGTAGAGTTATGAGCAAGAGAGTTATGGGTAAGGCTAGTTTCTGCGATGTTCAGGATAGAGATGGCAGAATTCAGTGCTATGTTACAAGAGATGGTCTTGGCGAAGATAGCTACAAGCTTTTCAAGAAATACGATATTGGCGATATTGTTTGCGTAAAGGGTTATGTATTCAAAACTCAGAAGGAAGAAATTTCTGTTCATGCAGAAGAAGTTACATTACTTTCTAAGTCACTTCAGGTTCTTCCAGAAAAGTTCCATGGTTTAAAGGACCAGGATTTAAGATACAGACAGAGATATGTTGACCTTATTGTAAACCCAGAAACAAAGAAGAACTTTATTACAAGAGGTAAGGTTATTAAGACAGTTAGAAATTACCTTGATAACTTAGACTTTCTTGAAGTTGAAACTCCAATTTTACAGACTATTCCAGGTGGTGCATCTGCAAGACCTTTCATTACACATCACAATACACTTGATATTGATATGTATATGAGAATTGCTCTTGAACTTCCATTAAAGAGACTTATTGTTGGTGGTCTTGAAAGAGTATATGAAATTGGTAGAGTATTCAGAAATGAAGGTATGGACGCAAGTCATAACCCTGAATTTACATTACTTGAATTATATCAGGCATATACAGATTACCACGGTATGATGGATATTACTGAAGGTATCATTAAGGAAGTTGCTGAAAAGGTTGCTGGTAGCGATAAAATTGTATATCAGGGTGTAGAACTTGATTTCTCAAAGCCTTTTGAAAGAATTACAATGCTTGATGCTGTAAAGAAGTACACAGGCGTTGACTTTGATGAAATTCCTGATACTGAAACAGCTAAGAAGGTTGCTAAGGAACATAATGTTGAATTTGAAGAAGTTCACGAAAAAGGCGATATTCTTAACTTATTCTTCGAAGAATTTGTTGAAGATAAGCTTATTCAGCCTACATTCCTTATGGACCATCCTGTTGAAATTTCTCCACTTACAAAGAGAAAACCAGATAAGCCAGATTATACAGAAAGATTTGAGCTTTTCATCTGCGGTCACGAATATGCAAATGCTTATAGCGAATTAAATGACCCAATCGACCAGAGAGAAAGATTTAAGCGTCAGGATGAGCTTAGAGCTAGTGGCGATGAAGAAGCTAATATGATTGATGAAGACTTTATGATGGCTCTTGAATACGGTATGGCACCTACAGGTGGTATGGGTATGGGTATTGATAGACTTGTAATGTTATTTACAAATGCAAGCACAATCAGAGATATTCTTTTATTCCCGACAATGAAGCCTATTGAAACTGGTAACAAAACAGAAGAATAATTGTTTTAAATGCACAGGATTTATCGGTTCTTTACCAAATGGTGTGGTTTTGAACTAAAACATAAGTTTTGGGGATGTATGAGAAATTATACATTCCCATTTTTTATATTAACGGTTCTTTACCAAATAGTGTGTTTTTGAAATAAATCATAAGTTTTTAGGAATGTATTAAAATTATACATTCCTTTTTTTATATTTATATATTGCTTTTAGTAAAAATACTGTACAATTGACAATTTTATAATATAGAAGTATTATAAAATTATAGTGATTTTATTTTATATTTAGAAATAGAAGTTATATTGATATTGAATATGTATGATATAATAATGGAACTATAAAATTAGGAGGGGCAATATGGCAAAATCTTCAAATCAAAAATTGAAGTTAATGTATCTTATGAAAATAATGCTGGAGATGACAGATGAAACACACAGTATTACTATGAATGAAATTATTGATATATTAAATAGCTATGGAATAAATGCTGAACGCAAGAGTTTATACAATGATATAGAAAATTTGCGAAACTATGGCATTGACATTATTGGGGTACAGAAAGAAAGAACTTACTATTATAATGTAGTAAATAGACAGTTTGAGCTGGCAGAACTTAAACTATTGGTAGATTCTGTACAGTCAGCGAAGTTTATAACAGAGAAAAAATCTAATGAACTTATTAAGAAAATAGAGGGTTTTGCAAGTAAATATGAGGCTATGCAATTACATAGACAGGTATATGTATCAGGAAGAGTTAAGACTATGAATGAAAGTATTTACTACAATGTTGATATAATACATACGGCAATAGCTAAAAACTCTAAAATAACATTTCAGTATTTTCAATGGAATGTAAACAAGTAAATGGAATTACGACACAATGGTACAGAGTATGAAGTAAGTCCTTGGGCCTTATCTTGGGACGATGAAAATTACTATCTTATTGCTTTTGATAGCTACAATAAAATTATTAAACATTTTCGTGTGGATAAAATGCTCAATATTAATGCTAATAGCAAAAAGAGAGAGAGTAAACAGGAGTTTAGGTCTTTTGATATGGCGTTATATGCTAAGAAAGTCTTTGGAATGTATGGTGGGAAAGAAGAATGGGTTAAGATTGAATGTGAAAATAGTCTTGTTGGTGTTATGATAGATAGATTTGGAAAGGAAATAACAATAATTCCGAAAGATGATGAACATTTTATAATTAATGTTCAGGTTGTGACTAGCAGGCAGTTTTTGGCTTGGGTAATAGGCTTGGGAAATGGTGCTAAAATTATTGAACCTAAATTTGTAGTGGAACAAATGCACAGAGAAATAGATAGACTTATAGAACAATATAGAAAGTAAAACGAACAAAATTTTGATATACAAGGGCTGTTTATTGGACACGCTAGGCTTTATAATAAAAAATAGATAAGATGTGAGGTTATATAATTCCTATTTTTTATGGTTATGGAAATTTGGTTTATCAGAGATGAAAAAGGTTAGTATTTATATATTTTTATAGGGGAGTGAAGGTTATGCACATATTGGCATTTATTTTAATGTTTATAGTAGGCTCAATAATAGCAGCTTGTAGTGGAGATTTTTCTGGACTAGCTGCCATAGGGAAAATAGTTGGATTTTTTGTGCTGCTGTTTGTAATGATGTGGTTATTTACACAACCAACATTGTTAGTGGTTGTAATTGTGATGGCGATTTTTATTTTGATAGTATGTTCAAGCTCTAAGTAATTATTTTTGATATGATATATATAATAGTTGTATCAATTATATGTACATATGCTTTTGCTATTGTTTAAACAATGATGTAAATTTGCTGAGATATATCAGAGTGGTATTGAAGAAATTAAGAAAATAGAGTAAAATAATAAATGTAATGTTAGTAACATAATTATTACAAATAAATTATATGGAGGAATTTAAAATGAAAGATAAGAAAATGTTGAGTGAAATTTATTGTTTAAATAAGGAAATGAATAGAAATATTAGTAGAATAGCTAATTTTGTTGTTATGATATTTATGTGGATTGCAAAGAACGATTTTGATAAGAAAGGCGATGAAAAAGGAAAGAAACTAGCAGGATTTGGGTTAATGGTTATGGCTATAGCAAATATTCTTTTAATGATTGAGGATGGTATTGATATGGTTAGAGAACTTATAGGAAAAGATGAGTTAGAATGTGAAGATGATGAATTTAAAGAAATAGAAGATTAAGGTATATGAATGAACTTATTTAATAAAGGTTTATTCCTTAATTGATAATCTTTTACATTAGTTGATACCGTTATATAAATAAGTTAATATAATAAACAGGCATAAGTCTAATATATAGATTTATGCCTGTTTTGTTATGTTTATGGGTATAAATAATGTTAAAAGTATGGAATTATTATACAATTAAAGTTTGAATATATGGGGTTGTATTTATTTCAGTAAAAATATATAATAGGTTTTGTATGGGAGATTTGATTTAATACAGGAGATGATAACTTGGAAAGAGAAAAGTGGATTGATATGGGAAAAGGTATTGCCATATTATCTGTTATCTTTGGTCATTTATCGTCTTTAGATTCTAAAAATAGTATTTACCTATTAGTATATGCTTTTCATATGCCTATATTTTGGATAATATCTGGAATGTTATTATCTGGAAAGGACTATAATAATGTTTCTATGCTGGAAACAATAAAAAAGAAAGCAAAATCCATAATGTATCCCTATGTAATATTCAGTTTAATTATAGTAGCTTACAATTACATAGGTTTGAATTTGAACTTGGTGTCAAAAAGCCAGTTTAAATTAGTGGTTAAAAATTCAGTATACTTTAGAGGTATGAATTGTCTATGGTTTTTGCCGGTATTGTTTGTTGCTGAAATAGTTTTTATATATTTAATTAAGCATAGGCAGAATATAGTTCTTTGGGGTATATCATTTGCTGTTATAGCAACGCTGATAGCTGTATTCCTTTCGAAGACGGATTTATTTAAAGAAAATCCTATGAAAATGTATAAGAAATATTGTCTGATACTTCCTAAGGTATGTTTTGCTCTATCTTTTATATCGTTAGGATATACAATAAAGGAATATTTTAAAATAATAAAGAAATATTGGTTGTTATTTGCTTTGGTAGGTGTAAGTGTAAGTTACTACATTATAAAAGTTTATCACAAGAAAACAGATATAAATTACTGTGTAATACATAGTCCCAAAGTGTTTTGGGTATGTGCTATAATAATTTCAATTTCAATACTTATAATTTGCAAGGTGTTGGAGAAGAATAAATTATTAGAGTATTTTGGAAAGATGAGCTTACCAATAATGTGTACCCACAGGACCTTTAATTTAACAAATTTGAGCCAATATATAGTTTCAAAAGTAGGAGTTTCTTCCTATTATATAGGGATTAATATATGTCTTGAATTTTTAGGTGTGGTTTTACTTGATATAATTGTTATAGAATTGATAAATAGGAAAATGAAATACTTGATTTCTTATGAAGAATTAAAACAGGTTATAAAAAGGTTGTTTTAAATATTGGAGGATTAATATGGATGTAAGACAAAAGGTATATGATTACCTTAATGAAATGGGAATTGAATATACAGTTGATGAACACGAGGCTGTTTATACAATAGAAGAAGTTGATAAGATGGGTGTATTTAATAAGGGAGTAGGTTGTAAGAATTTATTCCTTAGAGATGGAAGTGGCAAAAGACAATTTCTTTTAATAGCTGAAGAACATAAGCCAGTTAATATAAAAGATGTTCAACATCAAATAGGTTCTAGTAGACTTTCATTTGCATCTCCAGAAAGATTACATAAATACTTAAATGTAGAGGCAGGTTCAGTTTCTCCTTTTGGAATATTAAATGATGTGAACTGTGATGTAGAGGTTGTATTTGATAAAAGCCTTGTAGGTGAAGAAAGTTTAGGTTTTCATCCTAACTTAAATACTGCTACTGTATGGATTAGTTTTGAGGATATAAAGAAAGTAATAGAAAAGCATGGTAATGATATAATGTATGTTAATCTCTAATTTATAGAAGAAAAATTGACATTTTATTATTAAAATATGGTACAGGTAAAGATGCACAAAAGCTAGGCTGTGTTTTTGTGAAAAATTGTAGATTTATTTTGTAAAAAAAATAAAAAAATGCTTGCACTCTGGCTTAAACTATTGTATAATACATATTGTTGTGACATAGGAGCGATGATGCAGAGGTTGCCTAGAGATAGGGTTTTCTGCGGAGCGATGTCCAGTTCAAGAAACCGGGCGACAAGGTCAGAGTGCTAAATAATGAATTGTGAGTTTCATACGGGATAGTATGCCCGCGTTGCGATGGAACACGCAGATGAGTTGTGCAGTCACCACTTGTCGTACTAGAAAATCTAAAAAGTGCGAAAAGGAGGGGACTTTTTTTATGGCTAATCAGAAGATTAGAATCAGTCTTAAGTCTTTCGATCACAAATTGATCGACCAGTCAGCTTCTCAGATTATTGAGACTGCTAAGAAAACAGGTGCTAAGGTTAGCGGACCTATTCCACTTCCTACTAAGAAGGAAGTTGTAACAATCCTTAGAGCTGTACACAAGTACAAGGATTCAAGAGAACAGTTCGAACTTAGAACTCATAAGAGATTGATTGATATTTTACAGCCAACTAGCAAGACTGCTGATGCTTTAAGCAGACTTGATTTACCAGCTGGTGTTGATATCACTTTAAAGATGATTTAAGACTTGATATTAAAAAAAGTTTTACACAAAATTTGGTTTATATAAGTTGCCTTATGTAGACCTAGAATGATTATCCCAATCGGGACAATCCGCTGTAGAGTTTATAATGGAGGTTAAGATTTATGCAAAAAGCTATTATTGCAAAGAAAATCGGTATGACACAGATTTTTGCAGAGAATGGTTTACTTATTCCAGTAACAGTTCTCGAAGCAGGTCCTTGTGTTGTTACTCAGAAGAAGACAGTTGAAAACGACGGATACGAAGCTATCCAGGTTGGTTTCGGCGAAGTAAAGGTTAATAAGGTTATTAAGCCTATGAAGGGTCACTTTGATAAGGCTGGCGTAGAACCTAAGAAGGTTTTAAAGGAATTCAGATTAGATGATACTTCAAATTATGAAGTAGGTGCTGAAATCAAAGCTGATGTATTTGCAGCTGGCGACAAGGTTGATGTAACTGGTGTTTCTAAGGGTCATGGTTACCAGGGTCCTATTAAGAGACATGGACAGTCAAGAGGACCTATGGGTCACGGTTCTAAGTTCCACAGAGCTGTTGGTTCATTAAGTTCTGCCACTACTCCTGGTAAGGTTAAGAAGGGTAAGAAGATGGCAGGTCACATGGGTTCAGTTAAGGTTACAATCCAGAACCTTGAAGTTGTAAGAGCTGACGCAGACAAGAACTTATTACTCATTAAGGGTGCTGTTCCAGGTCCTAAGAATGCAGTTCTTGTTATTAAGAATAGCGTAAAGGCTAATTAATCTTTACGAAAGGAGGAAGACCGATAATGGCAAATGTAAAAGTATTCAACATGAGCGGTAGCGAAGTTGGTTCAATAGAATTAAATGACAGCATTTTTGCTGTAGAAGTTAATACACATGTTATGCATCAGGCAGTTGTACAGTATCTTGCAAACAAGAGACAGGGTACACAGAGTGCTTTAACTCGTGCAGAAGTTCGCGGAGGCGGTAGAAAGCCTTGGAGACAGAAGGGTACAGGTAGAGCTAGACAGGGTTCAACACGTTCACCACAGTGGACTGGCGGTGGTGTTGTATTCGCTCCAAAGCCAAGAGATTACTCTTTCAAGCTTAACAAGAAGGTTAAGAGATTAGCGTTAAAGTCTGCTTTAACTACTAAGGTAAATGATGGTAAGTTCGTAGTAGTTGACGAAATCAATTTACCAGAAATGAAGACTAAGGAAATGGTTAAGGTATTAAACAACCTTAATGTAAACAAGTCTTTAGTTGTTCTTGAAGATGCAAATGAAAAGGCAGTTGTAGCTGCAAGAAATATCCCTACTGTAAAGACAGCTTCAGTAAGCACAATCAATGTATACGATATCTTAAAGTATGATTCAGTTGTTGTTACTAAGGCAGCAGTAGAGAAGATTGAGGAGGTGTACGCATAATGGCTAATATCAAGTATTATGACGTTATTTTAAAGCCAGTTATTACTGAAAAGTCAATGAACGAAATGGCTAACAAGAAGTACGCTTTCTATGTTCATCCAGAAGCTACTAAGATTGACATCAAGCAGGCTGTTGAAAAGATGTTTGAAGGCACTAAGGTAGCAAGTGTTAACACAATGAATATTTCAGGTAAGACTAAGAGACGCGGCTATACTTTCGGTAAGACAAACAACAGAAAGAAAGCTATTGTCCAGCTTACAGCAGAAAGCAAGGAAATCGAAATTTTCCAGGGTATGTAATTAATTGACGGATAGACACACAGTTGAGTGTGATAATTTTTGATAAAGGAGTGTAAAAAATGGGTATTAAGAGATTTAAACCTTATACACCTTCAAGAAGACAGATGACAGTTTCTGACTTCTCTGAAATCACTAAGTCTACTCCTGAAAAAAGCCTCGTAGTTCATATTAAGACTACTGCAGGTCGTAACAATCAGGGTAAGATAACAGTTCGTCACATCGGTGGCGGTGCTAAGAAGAAGTATAGATTAATCGACTTCAAGAGAAATAAAGATGGTATTCCTGGTGTTGTAGCAGCAATCGAATACGATCCAAATAGAACAGCTAATATCGCTTTAATCAACTACGCTGATGGTGAAAAGAGATACATTCTTGCTCCAAACGGCTTAAAGGTTGGTACAACAATCATGAGCGGTGCTGAAGCTGAAGTTAGAGTTGGTAACGCATTACCATTAAGTGCTATTCCAGTTGGTGCTGAAATTCACAACATTGAAATGGTACCAGGTGCAGGCGGACAGTTAGTTCGTTCAGCAGGTAATGTTGCTCAGTTAATGGCTAAGGATGCTAAGTATGGTACAGTTAGATTACCATCTGGCGAAATGAGATTATTACCAGTTAAATGTAAGGCTACAATTGGTCAGGTAGGTAATATCGACCACGAACTTATCAACATTGGTAATGCAGGTAAGAAGAGACACATGGGTATCAGACCTACAGTTCGTGGTTCTGTTATGAACCCTAACGACCATCCACACGGTGGTGGTGAAGGTAGAGCTCCTATCGGTCGTCCAGCTCCTTGTACTCCATGGGGTAAGCCAGCTCTTGGTTATAAGACAAGAAAGAAGCATAAAGCAAGCAATAAGTATATAGTTCGTAGTAGACATAAATAATAGGAGGACCTAAAATGAGTAGATCACTTAAAAAAGGACCATTCTGTGATGAACACCTTATGAAGAAGGTAGAAGCTCAGAATGCAGCCAATACAAAGGATGTTATAAAGACTTGGTCTCGCCGTTCTACTATTTTCCCAGAAATGATTGGTCACACAATTGCCGTTCATGATGGTAGAAAGCACGTTCCTGTATTCGTTACAGAGGATATGGTAGGTCACAAGTTAGGCGAATTCGCTTTAACAAGAACTTACAGAGGTCACGGTAAAGACGCAGAGAAAAAGTCAGGCGCTAGATAATAAACAATTGTTGGAAGGAGGGAACCTTAAATGGCAAAGGGACATAGAAGCCAGGTAAAGAAAGCTAGAAATGAGCAGAACAAGGACAGACGTCCACAGGCTCATGTAAAGTTCGTAAGAATTTCTGATACAAAGGCTAGAATCGTTTTAGACCAGATTAAGGGTAAAGGCGTTATTGAAGCTATGGGTATTTTAAAGTACTCTCCAAGATACGCTGCCGAAATTATTGAAAAGGTTTTAAAATCTGCTATTGCTAATGCAGTAAATAATAATGAATTAGACGAGAATAATCTTTATGTTGCAGATGTTGTAGCTAATCAGGGACCAACTCTTAAGAGAATTCGTCCAAGAGCTCAGGGTAGAGCATACAGAATTAACAAAAAGACTGCTCACATCTCAATATATTTAGATGAGAAGAAATAAGGAGGTCAACCATGGGTCAGAAAGTAAATCCACATGGATTAAGAGTTGGCATTATCAAGGATTGGGATTCAACTTGGTACGCTGATAAGAAGGACTACGCTAACTTCTTAGTTGAAGACAATAAGCTTAGAACTTTCGTTAAGAACAAATTAGCAAACTCAAGTGTTGCTAAGGTTGCTATCGAAAGAACAAACGAAAGAGTTAAAATTACAGTATATACATCAAAGCCTGGTATCGTAATCGGTAGACAGGGTTCTGCAATTCAGGAATTAAGTGCTGAACTTCAGACAATGACTAGCCAGAAGGTTATGGTTAACATTGAAGAAATCAAGAGACCTGAAACAAGCAGCCAGTTAGTAGCAGAAGATATTGCAAGACAGCTTGAAAATCGTGTAACTTTCCGTCGTGCAATGAAGAAGGCTATGCAGACAGCTATGAAGTTTGGTGCTAAGGGTATCAAGACTACTTGTAGCGGTAGACTTGGCGGTGCTGAAATGGCTCGTACAGAAACATACCATGAAGGTACTATTCCTCTTCAGACTTTAAGAGCAGATATCGATTATGGTTTTGCAGAAGCTAACACTACTTATGGTAAGATTGGTGTTAAGGTTTGGATTTACAAAGGTGAGGTTCTTCCTGCGAAGAAAGTTGCAGAAGGGAGTGTTCAGTAATGTTAATGCCTAAGAGAGTTAAAAGACGTAAGCAGTTCAGAGGCCGTATGAGAGGTCAGGCTTTAAGAGGCAACAAGATTACTTACGGTGATTACGGTATTGTGGCTTTAGAGCCATGCTGGATCAAGTCTAACCAGATTGAAGCAGCCCGTATCGCAATGACAAGATATATTAAGCGTGGTGGTCAGGTTTGGATTAAAATCTTCCCTGATAAGCCTGTTACAGCTAAGCCAGCCGGCACAAGAATGGGTTCTGGTAAAGGTGCTCCTGAATATTGGGTAGCTGTTGTTAAGCCAGGTAGAGTAATGTTTGAAATTGCAGGTGTATCTGAAGAAGTTGCAAGAGAAGCTTTAAGACTTGCTGTTCATAAGTTACCTATCAAGTGCAAGATCGTTTCACGCGCTGACCAGGAAAAGGAGTGTGACAAGAATGAAAACTAAGGAGTTTATTGAAGAATTAAATTCAAAGACTGTTGCTGAGTTAAATAACGATTTAGTAGAAGCTAAGAAGGAATTATTTAACTTAAGATTTCAGAATGCCACTAACCAGTTGAGCAACACTTCAAGAATTACATTAGTTCGTAAGAATATTGCTAGAATTCAGACAGTTTTGACTCAGAAGGAAAAGGCTCTTTAATATTTGCATAATGGAAGGAGGAAGTTTCAAGTGGAAAGAAATCTTCGTAAAACAAGAATTGGTAAAGTAATTAGCAACAAGATGGACAAGACAATCGTTGTTGCAGTTGAAAATAACGTAAGACATCCATTATACAAGAAGATTGTAAAGACAACTTACAAGTTAAAGGCTCACGATGAGAATAATGAGTGTCAGATTGGTGATAAAGTAAAGGTTATGGAAACTAGACCTTTATCTAAGGATAAGAGATGGAGACTTGTTTCTATCGTAGAAAAGGTTAAGTAATTCCTGAATATAAGGAGGAAACACAATGATTCAGCAGGAAAGCAGATTGGCTGTCGCAGACAACTCAGGTGCTAAAGAATTATTATGTATCAGAGTATTAGGCGGCTCAACAAGAAGATATGCTAATATTGGTGATGTTATAGTTGCTACTGTTAAAGATGCAACACCAGGCGGCGTTGTTAAGAAGGGCGAAGTAGTCAGAGCTGTTGTTGTTAGAACTGTAAAGGGTACTCACAGACCAGATGGTTCTTACATCAAGTTCGATGAAAATGCAGCTGTAATTATCAAAGAAGATAAAAACCCTAGAGGTACTCGTATTTTTGGACCTGTTGCAAGAGAGCTCAGAGAGAAGCAGTATATGAAGATATTGTCTCTTGCACCTGAAGTATTATAATAGGAGGTAAGGGTCAGTATGAAGATTAAAAAAGGCGATAAAGTTCAGATTATTGCAGGTAAGGATAAAGGCAAGTCAGGTAAGGTTATCCAGGTTATTACAAAGAGCAACAAGGTAGTTGTTGAAGGTGTTAACCAGGTTAAGAAGAATGTAAAGGCTAGCCCACAGAATCCAAACAGCGGTATTATTACTAAAGAAGCAGCTATTGACGCATCTAATGTAATGCTTTTACACGAAGGCAAGCCTACCAGAGTTGGTTACAAGGTTACAGATGGTGTAAAGCAGAGAATTGCTAAGTCAACTGGCGAAGTAATCGACTAATCTGGGAAGGAGGTAACTAAACGTGAACGCTTTTAAGGAATATTATGTTAATGAAGTAGTACCAGCAATGGTAGCTAAATTCTCATACAAGAATATTATGGAAGTTCCAAAGATTGAAAAAATCGTTATCAACATGGGACTTGGTGAAGCAAAAGATAACTCTAAGGCTATCGACAATGCAGTAAATGATATGACTATCATTTCTGGTCAGAAGCCAATCGTAACTAAGGCAAGAAAGTCTATTGCCAATTTCAAACTTCGTGAAGGTATGCCTATCGGTTGTAAGGTAACTTTAAGAGGTGAAAAGATGTACAGCTTTGCAAGTAAGCTTATCAACATCGCTCTTCCTCGAGTTCGTGACTTCCGTGGTGTAAGTGCTAACTCTTTTGATGGTAGAGGTAACTACACATTAGGTATCAAGGAACAGTTAATGTTCCCTGAAATCCAGTTTGATAAGATTGATAAAATCAGAGGTATGGATATTGTATTTGTAACAACAGCTAATACTGATGAAGAAGCAAGAGAGCTTCTTAGATTATTCGGTATGCCATTTAAGAAATAAGGAGGAGAAAACAATTATGGCTAAGACATCAATGAAGGTTAAGCAAGCAAAAAAACCTAAGTTTTCAACTCAGAGCTATACTCGTTGCAGAATTTGCGGTAGACCACATGCTTACTTGAGAAAATTCGGTATTTGTAGAATTTGTTTCCGTGAATTAGCGTACAAGGGTGAAATCCCTGGAGTAAAGAAGGCCAGCTGGTAATTGAAAGGAGGTTTTTTCAAATGTCAATGAGTGATCCTATTGCAGATATGCTCACTAGAATTAGAAATGCTAACACTGCTAAGCACGATACAGTAGAAATGCCTTGCAGTAAGATGAAAGAGGCTATTGCTGATATCCTCGTTAAGGAAGGCTATGTAGCAGGTTATGAAGTTATAGAAGACGGCGTTAAGAAGACAATGCGCATTACATTAAAGTATGGTGCCAACAAGAACGAAAAGGTTATTTCAGGTATCAAGAGAATTTCTAAGCCAGGTCTTAGAATTTATGCTAACAAGGATGAGTTACCAAGAGTTTTAGGCGGTATGGGTACAGCTATTGTTTCTACTAACAAGGGTGTTATCACTGATAAGGAAGCTAGAAAGCTCGGCGTTGGCGGCGAAGTTATCGCCTTCGTATGGTAATAGAAGGAGGTAAATTGAATGTCACGTATTGGTAAATTACCTGTTGCTATTCCTGCCGGCGTAGAAGTTAAGCTTGAGGAAGGTAACGTGATTACAGTTAAGGGCCCTAAGGGTACTTTAACTCGTAAATTAGTAGATGATTTAGATATTAAGGTTGAAGGTTCAGAAGTTATTGTAACAAGACCTAGCGACTTAAAGAGATATAAGTCTTTACATGGTTTAACTAGAACACTTATTTTCAACATGGTTGAAGGTGTTACAAATGGTTATACTAAGGAACTCGAAATCAACGGTGTTGGTTACAGAGCAGCAAAGGCTGGTAAGAAGTTAACTTTAACTCTTGGCTACTCTCACCCAGTAGAAATGGAAGACCCTGAAGGTATCGAAACTAAGGTTGACGGTAACAAGATTACTGTAAGCGGTATCGACAAGGAAAAGGTTGGTCAGTTCGCAGCTGAAATCAGAACTAAGAGACCACCAGAACCATACAAGGGTAAAGGTATTAAGTACACAACTGAAACTATCAGACGTAAGGTTGGTAAGACTGGTAAGAAATAATAAAGGAGTGAATGTGCAATGATTAGAAAGCCATCACGTGCTGTAGCTAGAGCAAAGCGTCATTACAGACTTCGTAATAACATTTCAGGTACAGCTCAGAAACCTAGATTAGCAGTATTCAGATCAAATATGCATATCTATGCACAGATTATTGATGATACAGTAGGCAACACAATTTGTGCTGCATCAACTATGGAAGCTGACGTTAAGAGCAAGGTTGAATTTACAAATACTGTAGAAGCTGCTAAAGTTGTTGGCGAAACAGTAGCTAAGAAGGCTATTGAAAAAGGTATTAAAGAAGTAGTTTTTGATAGAGGCGGTTTTGTTTATACAGGCAAAATCCAGGCTTTAGCTGACGCAGCAAGAGAAGCCGGCTTACAATTCTAATAAGGAGGGGAACACATGAGAACAAAAATCGATACTAGCGCTCTCGATTTAAGGGATAACGTAGTTACCATTAAGAGAGTAACAAAGGTAGTTAAAGGTGGTCGTACTATGCGTTTCGCTGCTTTAGTAGTAGTAGGCGACGGTAACGGTCATGTAGGCGTAGGCTTAGGTAAGGCAACTGAAATCCCTGATGCTATCCGCAAGGGTAAGGATGATGCAATCAAGAATATCATCAAGGTTGACTTAAATGAAAATGGTAGTCTTTACCATGAAATTTATGGTAAGTTCGGTGGAGCAACAGTTCTTTTAAAGCCAGCTCCAGAAGGTACTGGTATCATCGCAGGTGGTCCAGCTCGTGCCGTTCTTGAACTTGCAGGTTTCAAAAATATCAGAACAAAGTCTTTAGGTTCTCGTAATAAGAGAAATGTAGTTAGTGCTACAATCGACGGTTTAGCAAATTCAACTTCTCCAGAGAAGGTTGCTAAGCTTAGAGGCAAGACTGTTGAAGAAATTCTTGGTTAAGGGGGATATTGAGATGTTAAAAATTACATTAGTAAAGTCTACAATAGGTGCAATCCCTAAACATAGAAAGACTGTTCAGGCTCTTGGTTTGAACAAGCTTCACTCAACTGTTGAGCAGCAGGACAATGCTGCAATTAGAGGTATGCTTAACCAGGTTAAGCACCTTGTAAAGGTAGAGGAAATTTAATTTAAGGAGGTGTACCTAAATGTTTTTAAATGAATTAAAGCCAGCTGACGGCGCAAAGACAAAGAAGTTCCGTAAGGGTAGAGGTCACGGTTCAGGCAACGGTAAGTTTGCAGGTAGAGGTCGTGACGGTCAGAAGTCTCGTTCAGGTGGTGGCGTAAGACCAGGTTTCGAAGGTGGTCAGATGCCATTATATAGAAGAATTCCTAAGAGAGGTTTCACTTGCATTAATTCTAAGAACATCGTTGCTATCAACTTAGCTCTTTTAGATGTATTTAACGACGGCGATGTAGTTGATATCAAGGCATTACAGTCTAAGGGTCTTGTATCTAACCCAAGAGATGGCGTTAAAATCTTAGGTCAGGGCGAAATCACAAAGAAACTTACAGTTCAGGTAAATTATTTCAGCGCTTCTGCAAAGGAGAAAATTGAAGCCGCAGGCGGAAAAGCTGAGGTGATTTAATTGTTTAGTACACTTAAGAACGCATTCAAAGTTAAGGAAATACGTGCTAAGTTATTGAATATGTTAATAGTATTGGTAATAGTGCGTTTGGGTACTTTTATTCCGGTGCCGGGTATTAATATTAATGCCCTGCATAATGCCGGTGCTAGCGATACTCTCTACTCACTTATTACCGGAGGTAACTATGGTACAATATTCGCTATGGGTATTGGACCATACATTACTGCCTCTATCATTATGCAGCTTTTAACAGTTGCTATTCCAAGATTGGAACAGATACAAAAAGATGGTGAAGAGGGAAGAAAAAAGATTTCTCAGTACACTAGAATAATGTCTGTTGCATTGGCGTTCTTACAGGGTGCCGGACAGGTGTACACAATTCACAGTGCTTTTAAAAACCCTAACTGGTATGTTTATATTGTAGCTCTGTTTACAATGGTTTCCGGTACTATCTTTATTATGTGGTTAGGCGAAAAGTTAACTGAAATAGGTATTGGTAATGGTGCATCATTCATCATCTTTGCTAATATCCTTTCTGGTTTAGGTACTGGAGTTAATAGCCTTATTACAGCTGCTTCAGGCAGTGCTATGGGTTGGGTTAAGATTGTGGTTATTCTTGCAATCTTATTTGTAGTTATGGTTTTCGTTGTTTTAGTATCAGACGGTGAAAGACGCATTCCTGTACAGTATTCAAATAAACTTGCAGGCGGAAGTAGAATGATGGTTGGTGGACAGACTTCATTTATTCCTATTAAGGTAAATATTGCTGGTGTTATGTCTATCATCTTTGCTATTTCTATTTTACAGTTCCCATATACTATCAATCAGTTAATACAGAGTACAACTCTTTCTAAGATTTCAAATGTATTATCTACACACCATCCTGTAGGTGCAGTATTATATGTAATTCTTATTTTCTGTTTTACATTCTTCTATACTTCTTTTGCATTCAACCCAGTTGAAGTTGCAGAAAATATGAAGAAGAATGGTGGTTTTGTACCTGGTATTAGACCTGGTAAGCCTACATCTGATTACATCCAGAAGATAGTTGACAGAATTTCACTTATTGGTGCATTCGCTTATTCAATTATCGCTATGGTTCCAGTTGTATTAAACTGGGTAACAGGCGTAAATATGGGCTTCGGTGGTACAACATTACTTATCGTAACAGGCGTTGCTCTTGAAATTATCAAGCAGCTTGAATCACAGCTTGTTAAGAGACATTATACAGGTTTTTTAAATAAATAAGATTAAACTATATAAAGGAGCCGGGTCTCCCGGCTCTTTTTTTGGGAGATGTATTAAATTATGAAATTGGTACTTATCGGTTGTCCAGGCGCAGGTAAGGGTACTCAGGCTAAGAAGCTTTCTAAGCACTATGGAATAGCTCATATTTCAACTGGTGATTTATTAAGAGAGCAGATGAAGCAGGGTACTGAGCTTGGCAAAAAGGTTAGTGAAATAATGAATGCAGGCGGTCTTGTTTCTGATGAAATCGTTTCTGCAATGTTAGCTGAAAGAATTAAAGCTGATGACTGTAAGAATGGTTACATTCTTGACGGTTATCCAAGAAATGTATCTCAGGCAGAAGGTCTTGATGCTATTACAGGTCCTCTTGATAAGGTTGTTTGTATTGATGTTGATGATAACATTATTGTTGACAGAATGACAGGCAGAAGAGGTTGCCCAAAGTGTGGTTCAATGTACCACATTAAGTATAATCCACCAAAGCAGGATGGCGTATGCGATGCTTGTGGTGAAGCTTTGATTCAGCGTAAGGATGATAATGAAGAAACAGTTAAGAATAGACTTAAAGTTTATCATGAAACAACTGCTCCAGTTATTAACTATTACGATGAAAAAGGTTTGTTGGTTAAAATTAACGGCGTAGGCGATATTGATGAAATATTTAATGCCGTTGTTAATGCCTTAGAGGATAAATAGTAATGTCTATTACGATAAAGAAGGAAAGTCATATTGAGAAAATGCGTATTGCTGGTAGAATTACTGGTGAAACACTTAACTTAATTGAAAAAAGTATCCGTCCTGGTATAACAACTAAGGAATTGGATAGAATTGCTGAAGAATATATTCGTTCTTGTGGAGCAGTTCCTTCTTTTAAGGGATTGTATGGCTATCCGGCCTCAATTTGTGCCTCAGTTAATGAACAAGTCGTTCATGGTATTCCATCAGGTAATACTGTTTTAAAAGAGGGCGACATTATTTCAATTGATACTGGTGCATATATCGATGGTTTTCATGGCGATGCTGCGAGAACATTCGGTGTAGGTCAAATTTCAGAACAAAGGCAACGACTTATTGATATTACAAAAGAAAGCTTCTTTGAAGGCGTTAAATTAGTAAAAGTAGGTAATTACTTGAACAAAGTATCAGCTGCTATTCAAGACTATGTTGAGAGTAATGGCTACGGCGTTGTTCGTGATTATGTTGGACATGGTATCGGACGTGATATGCACGAGGACCCAGAGATACCTAATTACAGAACAGGAAGACCGGGTCCAAAACTTGTAAAGGGTATGACACTTGCAATCGAGCCGATGGTAACAGTAGGTACTTATAAAGTACATACACTTCCTAATAGATGGACCGTTGTGACTAATGATGGCAGTGATTCAGCTCATTATGAGAATACTGTGCTGGTTACAGATAATGAGCCTGAGCTATTAACCTTAGTATAAGAGGTGAAGGAATTGTTGAAAAAAGGTCAAATATGTTTCTCAAAGGCCGGTCATGATAAAGGTGGTGCGTTTATCATATTGCACAGTGATGACACATACGCCTATATAGCAGACGGAAAGTTGAGAACACTTGAAAAACCAAAGAAAAAGAAAAGAATTCATATTCAGATTTCAAATGAAGTAAATTCTGAGATTGAAAATATGCTGGAGAATGAATTATATATTAATGATTCCCATATAAGAAAAGCTCTGGCAAAGTATAATAAAACTTGTAATTGATTTTAAGGAGGTAAAAAGCCTTGGCAAAAAATGACGTAATAGAAGTAGAAGGCACTGTCCTCGAGAAACTTCCAAATGCTATGTTTTCAGTTGAACTGGAAAATGGACATCAGATTCTTGCCCATATTTCAGGTAAGTTAAGAATGAACTTTATCAGAATAATACCAGGTGACAAAGTTAAAATTGAAATGTCACCATACGATTTGAGTAAAGGACGAATTACCTGGAGAGGTAAATGAAAGGAGAATTCAAATGAAGGTTAGACCATCAGTTAAACCAATGTGTGAAAAATGTAGAGTAATTAAGAGAAAGGGTGCAGTTAGAATTATCTGCGAAAACCCTAAGCATAAGCAGAGACAGGGTTGATTTTTTAATATGCCCGGCATCTGTTACTATACAGATTATGGGACAGGGCTGGTGACAGCCCTGTGCTTATTTTTACGCAAAATAAAAAATATTAAATATTTTTCAAAAAAATGTAAAAAAACACTTGATTTATGAAAACAAGTGTGGTATAGTTAGTATTCGGTAAGTATTTTATTTTAGTGTATACAATATGGTTAGAAAGGGTTAATTGCCCTTAAAGGCCCAAGTACCGTTAGATGGGGAGCGGCTGCCCCTTGGTAACAGGTTTTATCCTGTGCTAAAATTAAAATATCATACCGAAATTATTATAAGAAACTGTAATTTTATTACAAGAAAGAGGTGCAAAGAATGGCTCGTATTGCGGGTGTTGATTTACCTAGAGAAAAGCGTATTGAAATCGGCCTTACTTATGTATTCGGTATCGGACGTGCTAAGGCAGACAAGATTTTATCTATGACTGGTATTAATCCAGACACTAGAGTTAGAGACCTTACAGATGATGAAGTTGCAAAGATTAGAGAAGCTATCGATGAAACTCATACACTTGTTGAAGGTGATTTAAGAAGAGAAGTTGCTATGAACATCAAGCGACTTATGGAAATCGGTTGTTACAGAGGTATTCGTCACAGAAGAGGTCTTCCATGTAGAGGTCAGAAGACTAAGACAAACGCTAGAACAAGAAAAGGTCCTAGAAGAACTGTTGCGAACAAGAAGAAATAATTAATCAATGTAATTGATTTAAGGAGGTTAATTTAATGGCAAAGACAGTAAAGAAAGCTGCAGGCCGTAGACGTCGTGACAGAAGAGTTGTTGAACGTGGCCAAGCTCATATACAGTCAACTTTTAATAATACAATTGTTACTATTACAGATGCTGCTGGTAATGCTTTATCATGGGCAAGTGCTGGCGAATTAGGTTTCAGAGGTTCTAAGAAGTCTACTCCATATGCTGCACAGATGGCTGCTGAAAAGGCTGCAGGTGCTGCTAAGGATTATGGTTTAAAGACTGTTGAAGTATTCGTTAAGGGTCCTGGTTCAGGACGTGAAGCTGCTATCAGAGCTTTACAGACAGTTGGTCTTGACGTTACTATGATTAAGGATGTTACTCCTGTTCCTCACAATGGTTGTAGACCACCTAAGAGAAGAAGAGTTTAATTTTAATACAGTGTAGAATATATTTGTGGAGGTACATTATTAATGGCTAGAGATATGGGTCCTATCATTAAGAGATGCAGATACCTTGGTATTGAACCTAGTGTACTCGGCTCTTCTAAGAAGTTAGGCAATCGTAAAAGAAATATGCGCAAGTTAAGTGAATACGGCGTTCAGTTAAAGGAAAAGCAGAAGGTTAAGTTCATTTACGGCGTACTTGAAAAGCAGTTCAGAAACTACTATAAGAAAGCTGATAAGATGAACGGTATTACTGGTGAAAACTTACTTCAGCTTCTTGAAACAAGACTTGATAACGTAGTTTTCAGATTAGGCTATGGTCGTACTAGAAAGGAAGCAAGACAGGTTGTAAGACATAATCTTGTTACTGTAAACGGCAAGAAGGCTAACATCCCATCTATTCAGGTTAAGGTTGGCGATGTAATCGAAATTAAGGAAACTAAGAAGGACCTTGAAAGATTTAAGCAGGTTCTTGAAGTTACTTCAACTCGTATCGTTCCTGAGTGGTTATCTGCTGACCACGATAACCTCAAGGGTAGTGTTGTAACACTTCCAAAGAGAGAACAGTTAGATTTACCTGTAAACGAAACACTTATTGTCGAATTGTACTCTAAGTAATAATTGGCAAAGTATGGCTTTTGGTAAATGTTTTTTAACTATTTTTAAGGAGGTTGGGCTGAGTGTTTGAATTTGAAAAACCTCGTATCGAAATTGCAGAACAGAATGAGACTTACGGTCGCTTTGTAGTAGAGCCTTTAGAAAGAGGCTATGGTACTACTCTTGGTAATTCACTTAGAAGAATTTTACTTTCTTCATTACCTGGTGCTGCTGTAAGCAACGTAAAGATAGATGGCGTTCTTCACGAATTTAGCACTATTCCTGGTGTTAAGGAAGACGTTACTGAAATTATTTTGAATCTTAAAAATCTTGCTATTAAGAACAACAGCGAAAGCAATGAGCCAAAAATGGCTTACATCGACGCAAGTGGTGATTGTGAAGTTAAGGCTAGCGATATTAGAGTTGACTCTGATATCGAAATCCTTAACCCAGATTTACACATTGCTACTTTAAGCGGTGGTGCAGACAGCAAGCTTTTTATGGAAATTACCATAACAAAAGGTCGTGGCTATGTAGAAGCCTCTAAAAATAAAAGGGCTGACCAACCCCTTAGAATGATACCCGTAGACTCTCTTTATACTCCAGTTAGAAGAGTAAACTTTAAGGTAGAGGATACTCGTGTCGGTCAGATTACTGACTATGATAAACTTACTTTTGAAGTATGGACTGATGGTACTATCTCTCCTGATGATGCAGTAAGTTTAGGTGCTAAGATTTTAAATGAGCATTTGTGCTTATTTGTTGACTTGTCTGACAGTGCTAAAAATGCTGAAATTCTCGTTGAAAAAGAAGTTGGAACTAAGGAAAAGGTTCTTGAACAGAGTATTGAAGAACTTGACCTTTCAGTTCGTTCTTACAACTGTCTTAAGAGAGCTGGTATCAACACTGTTGAAGACTTGGCAAATAAGACTGAAGACGATATGATGAAGGTGCGTAATCTTGGACGCAAGTCTTTAGACGAAGTACTTAAAAAGTTAGAAGAACTTGGATTGAGTTTAAGTCCAAGTGACGATTAAGGAGGATTAAGTTAATGGCTGGATATAGAAAACTTGGTCGTACAGCAAGTCAGCGTAAAGCATTGCTTCGTAACCAGGTAACTAATTTATTATACCATGGCAAGATTCAGACTACTGAAGCTAAGGCTAAGGAAATCAGAAGAATTGCTGAAAAGTTAATCACTCTTGCAGTTAAGGAAAAGGATAACTTCGATGAAGTAACTGTAACAGCAAAGGTTGCTAAGAAGGATTCTGATGGCAAGAGAGTAAAGAACGTTGTAGACGGTAAGAAGGTTACTGTTTTTGATGAAGTTGAAAAGACTATCAAGAAGGATCAGCCTTCAAGACTTAACGCTAGAAGAAAGATGTTAAGCTACTTCTACCCAGTAGTTGAAGCTCCTGTTAACGGCAGAAAGAAGAAGGCTAACACTAAGAACATCGATATGGCTAACCATATGTTCGAAGAAGTTGCTCCTAAGTATGCTGACAGAAATGGTGGCTACACTAGAATGATTAAGATTGGTGCTAGACGCGGTGACGGCGCTGAAGTTGTAATCATCGAATTAGTTTAATTTGATTTTTTTGAGAGGATACATTGTATCCTCTCTTTTTTGGCTCTTTGTCAAGAGCTGGGCAAAAAATATTGATTTTATGTTTTACTTAAGGGAAAAGGGCAAAGAACCGTACTTATGTATATGCTTATAAAAATTGGTGTAGCTTTTTTAACTACACCGATTTTTATAATACTTTTAAATTTTGAATTGCATTTTTTATCTTCTATATATGGCGTTTACACCGAACTGAGTATATTGACCTATTTTATAATTTTCTACAAATTCTCGGTCGGTTTCCCATTTAGAAATAGCAAGTTCCATTCTAGCTTGTGAACTTCTTTGATTTATAAAAAAGTCCAAGTAGCTAATAATTTCACTTTTTGACATAATTTTATTATCTATAATAACTGCAAGAATTTTTTGTCTACCAGTAGCTGACAAACCATTTGTTTGTGATGTATTGTATCCATATTGCATAAGTATAGATTCCTTTGCTAAACGAATACCATTTGCATAATTTCCTTTCAGATAACTTTTTTCATCAGTAATTCGACATAAAATTAAACCTTTGTTTTTTAGAGCTTGATATGTGGAGTTCAACATAAAATATACTTTACATTCATTGCAATAACCAGCAGAAATTTTTATCTGTTCCATTTTTCCATCATTGTCTATATTTATCATAGCCACTATATTATCAATTTTATGCTTATTGTGCATACATTTGAAGACATTTGTTCTTACAACAAAATCTTTTAATCCAATTTCTGTCAACATAGGTTTATTTTTATTTGATTTAGAAATAGAATTATTATTTTGGTATTTTAGAATTTTTTGTATATATCTATTTATCCTATTTAAAAAATTTTGATTATAGGGGCAATCACGGTTAAATACCGTACATATTTTATTTTTTAATTTACATGACATCTTATACTTACATTTATTCTGGTAAAAATCAGCATAATTTTTTATATAATTTTCTATATCTTTTTGTTTTATACCATATTTTTTTACTAGATTTTCAATATATTGTCTTTTTATGTCTATTAAAGAGGTATATAATTTTTGTTTTACTTCATATTGCTTATGTTCTAGTTCTTGCTTATGCTCTAATATATACTGCTTTTGCTTTTCTATACAATTTTCTATGATACTAACAATTTTATTTATATCATAATCCACATATTTTAATGGTTGATTACAATATAATAATTTATTGTCTGTTTCTTTTTGATTTTCATGTTCGGTATTGACAAAATATAATTCAATTTTTTTCCTTTTTTTATATATTGAACTGTATTTAATACCATTAGTTTGAATAAATTTACTCCATTTTAAATATGGAAGTTTTTTAATTATTTTTTCTTCATGGTTTTTAATACTTTCTTTATGACGTTTTTTTCTTTCTTCATTTTCAATACAAAGTTCAATTTTATTTACAATAATATTAACATTATATTTAACATATTCTAATACTTGGTTGTCACATAATAATCTACTATCTACTATTTCATCATTTTTTTGTATATTGAGAATACAAATTAATTCAATCTCTTTTCCATTTCCATCTACTGATGAATATTTTATAATATTATTTTCAGTAGACTTATTCCATTTTAAATATGGAAGTTTTTTAATTATTTTTTCTTCAAGTTCTTGTTTGTTTTTTTGCTCAAGTTTTTGTTTTATTGATATATGTAAGTAAAGATATCTTATAAGTTGATTTCTTAATTTTTTCTCTAATTCTTGCTTTTTCGTTTCGGAAAGTAAAATACTAAATTCAAGATTGCTAATATCATATCTATTTTCTAAATATTGATTTAAAATTTTTTCATAATTATGCTTGCGAAATAGTAAAATAGTTTCATTGTTATATTCATTTATTAAGTCTAATTTCTTCTTTTCAAAAAAGAATTGTGATACTTTGCTTAATGATTGAATATTAGGTGTAAAAAAATCTCCCTTAGTGGCATCCCATTGTGATATTTTAATATCAGTACCTTCATTTTCTATACATAAATCAAGAACACAACATTTATCATTAACATCTGTGAATAGTTCTTTCAGTATAATGTCTTTTGTTTGTCTGACAATTTGAGATATATCCATAATAAAAACCTCCTTCGTGCAACGAAATATTCTTTTACATTTGATATTGTAATTACCATTCTATAATTTATATAAACAAATTTTTTTAGCTATTATAAGAAAATATAAGTACAATTACAGTATAAAATTCTAGTTGTTTTTATTTATTAATAAGATTATATCATATTTTATATAATAAATGTAAAAAAATATGACATATAAGGATAATATTTTAGTTAAGAGTATTTATGAAGTTAAAAATAAATTTATATAGTTTGAATTAAGTAATTTAATAAGATAAAGTAATTGATTTAATAAAATATAGGTTTGATAAATAATTAAAGAATACAGAAAAACTGACACCATTAAAAAATGATGTCAGTAGATTAGTTAATATGTCATTTCTATTACATAGCCTTAGCTATTGTTTCTATTTCATTTTCAGGTTCTGTAAGATTTACAGGATTTAAAATTTCATTTAACTGATTTTCTGAAAGTAAATTTTCACTTAATACTATTTCCTTAACTGTTCTACCTGTTTTAAGTGAAAGTTTAGCTATTTCAGCTGATTTTTTATAGCCAATATAAGGGCAAAGGGCAGTAGAAATACCTACAGAATGTTCAACATAACTTCTACATTCCTTTTCATTAGCTGTAATGCCAGTAACACAGTTATTAGTAAGGGTGTTTACAGCTCCTGTAAGAGTTTCTATTGATTCAAATATATTGTAGAATAAAACTGGTTCAAAGGCGTTTAATTCCATTTGTCCCGCCTCTGCTGCCATTGTAATAGTTGTATCGTGACCAATTACAAGATAGGCTACCTGTGTTACAACCTCCGGAATTACTGGATTTACTTTTCCGGGCATAATTGAAGAACCATTCTGTTTTGCAGGAAGATTAATTTCGTGTAAGCCTGTTCTTGGACCACTTGAAAGAAGTCTTAAATCATTACTGAACTTGGACAAGTTTACAGCACATGTCTTTAAAGCATTTGAAACTGATACGAAGCAATCTAAGTTCTGTGTTGCATCAATTAAATCATCAGCCTGTTTAAAGGAAATACCAGTTATAAGTGAAAGATTTTCTACGATATGGTGCAAATACATTGGGCTTGTGTTGATAGCTGTGCCAATAGCTGTACCGCCCATATTTACATATTCTACCTCTTTAATTGCCTCTTTTATTCTAGTTATATCTCTGTTTATAACTTTGGCATATGCGTGAAAAGACTGACCTAAACGCATTGGAACAGCATCCTGTAACTGTGTTCTACCCATTTTTATAATATGGTCAAACTCTTTTGATTTCAAAATTAAAGCACTATATAATTCTTCAAGCTCATTTAATAAATTTGGTATAAGTTTTAATATTGTAAGTTTGCCAGCAGTTGGAATTACATCATTTGTTGATTGTGCCATATTGACATGGTCATTAGGATGAACTACTGTGTAATCTCCCTTAGTACAACCTAAAAGCTCAATGGCTCTGTTTGCTATTACCTCATTTGCATTCATATTTGCTGATGTGCCAGCACCACCTTGAACGGCATCAACTATAAACTGGTCGTGAAATTTACCATTAATAATCTCATCACAGGCAATAGATATTACATTTGCTATTTTGTAATTTAAAAGTCCAGCATGTTCGTTTGTAATAGCAGATGCTTTCTTTATTTGTGCAAGACTGTTTATAAATTCATAGTGCATAGACTTTTTTGTAATGTGAAAGTTATTTTTTGCTCTAAGGCTTTGTACACCATAATAAGCATCTACAGGAATTTCAAGGCTACCAATGGAATCAAATTCAGTTCTAGTTTTCATATATAATTTACCTCCAATAATGTTTGTTTATTTGTCGTTGTTTTATTTGATGTTTGAAATAATAGCACCGTATTAAAAAATTGTAAATATGTTTTGAAATTATCAATAAAATTTATTTTATTAATAGGTTTTACTTTAATAAATGTGTTAAATGATAGTTATACTTAATTTTATTAAGTTTTGGATTATGTGCTACAGCATAATTGACAAAAATTGAAATGATTTTTTGTATAATATTTTAACTGTGTCAATTTTGTTGACTTTTTGTTTTTTCAATGTTAAAATCTATCTATAATTTTTATGTAAGGAGTAATTTATGAGCATTTTAACGGTAGAAAATATGAGCCATGTTTTTGGTGGTAGAGTAATATACGAAGATGTTTCCTTTAAGTTAAATAAAGGGGAGCATGTTGGTTTTATTGGAGCTAATGGCGAAGGTAAATCTACATTTATGAAAATTATCACTAATAAACTTATGCCAGATGAGGGTAAAATCGAATGGGCTAAAAGAGTTCGTGTAGGATATATGGACCAGCACGCCGAACTTAAAAAAGGTCAGACTATAAGAGATGCCTTAAAAACTGCATTTGACTATTTATTTGATATTGAAAAGGAAATGAATGACATATATGCAAAAATGGGCGATGAGGGTGCAGATATTGATAAATTAATGGAAAATGCAGCTGAATTGCAGGATATTCTCGATACTAGTGACTTCTATATGATTGACACAAGAGTTGAAGAAGTTGCAAGAGGTGTAGGTCTTACAGATTTAGGACTTGATTCGGATGTGGACGATTTATCCGGTGGTCAGAGAACTAAAATCCTTCTTGCTAAAATGCTTTTACAAAATCCTGATATTTTGCTTTTAGACGAACCTACAAACTATCTTGATGAAGAACATATTGCTTGGCTTAAAGAGTATTTATTAAAGTATGAAAATGCCTTTATTCTTATTTCCCATGATATGGAATTTTTAAACGATGTTGTAAATATTATTTATCATGTTGAAAATGCCCATATTACCCGTTATGTTGGAGATTATAATGAATTTCTAAGACTGTACGAATTAGGCAAAAAACAGCTTGAAGCGGCCTATAATAGACAGCAAAATGAAATTAATTCACTTCAGACTTTTATTGCAAAAAATAAAGCTAGAGTGGCTACAGCCGGTATGGCAAGAGCAAGACAGAAAAAGCTTGATAAAATGGATATTATTGAATTGGCAAAGGAAAAACCAAAGCCAGAGTTCAGATTTGTTGCAGGCAGAACTTCTGACAAACTTATTTTTGAAACAAAGGATTTAGTAATAGGCTATGACAAGCCTTTGTCTAAGCCTTTAAATCTTTTGCTTGAAAGAGGACAGAAAGTAGCTGTTGTTGGTTCAAATGGTATTGGTAAAACTACACTTTTAAGAAGTCTTTTAGGAGAAATTAAGCCTATTTCAGGTTCTGTGGAACTTGGTGGTAATCAGCTTATAGGTTACTTTGAACAGGAAATAAAGAGCGATAATACTAATACCTGTATTGATGATGTATGGAATGAATTTCCGTCTTTAAATCAAGGAGAAGTAAGAGGTTTGTTGGCTAAATGTGGTTTAACAACTGACCAAATAGAAAGCAAGGTTTATGTGTTAAGTGGTGGAGAGCAGGCAAAGGTACGACTTTGCAAAATAATGAATAAGGAAACTAATATTCTTGTTCTTGACGAACCTACAAACCACTTAGATGTAGATGCTAAAGACGAATTGAAAAGAGTTTTAAAAGAATATAAGGGTACTATTTTAATGGTTTGTCACGAACCAGAGTTTTACAAGGATATTTGTACAGAAATTTGGGACGGAAGTAATTTTAAATAAAGCAAAAAAGTTCTCATTAATTTGAGAACTTTTTTATATGTTTCTTTATTAAAATAGAAACTATATATCCTATGATTGTAAACAATATCATTATAGAAGTGTAGTCTATAACAAACTTGAATATATTTTCATTAAAATTCACAAACATAAATTTATTAGTGAGGAAAACATAGGAAAGTATTTTTCTGGAATACAGGGCATATGCACCATAGATAGCTATTAATATAAAAATTAATTTTATTTATGTTGTTTGTGTTTTTTGGTAAAAATATGCCAAGGTGCATACCCATATGTATAGACACCAGTATAAATCCTAAATGAGAAGCTGACAAGTGTATAAGTCTGCTAATAGCCATTCCAGAGTTTATATTAAGGAATGAAAATGTATATTCAGAAATAATAATACCACTTATCATAAGTAAAATCATTGTTATTAAAAGCAATATATTTATTATGGTACTTAAAATTCTGTATGGTGTATAACTTCCTTTAAATAATTTGCTGTACCATTTTATGTTTAATATATTGTGAATGATAAAAATGATAAATAGAGCAGTTCCGGCATATTCGTGGTATGCTTTGCCAATTAGTTGATATGCCATAAGGGTAATCATCATAATTGGCATAGCAATATTAATTATATTTCTTATAACCTTTTTATTCATAAACTTATATTACACCATTATCTTTCAACCACTGTGTAATTTCGTTTTCTGAATTTTCTACACTACCACCACGTATAGCTAAACCTTCTTTTACCTGTGCGTTAGGTAAGAGGGCGGACAAGTCTTTTTCACTTGTACCCATACCACTGCCTTCGTTAGTGCAAATAGGAAGTATAGTTTTGTTTGTAAAATCATATTCTTCCAAGAATGATGCTACAGCCATAGGGTATGTTCCCCACCAGTTTGGATAAACCAAAACAACTGTGTCGTAGTTGTCTATATTATCAATATGGTTTGTGACAACTGGTCTTTTGTTTTCTTTCTTTTCGTTAGATGCTATATTAACAGTTTCGTTGTAGTCTACAGGATAGCTTTCCTGTGTCTTTATTTCGAACACATCGCTGTTTGTAGCCTTTTGTACATAATCTGCTACAACATGGTAATTTCCATTTACTATACTGGCTGAAGAAATACCGTCAACATTGTTATTTTCAACATTTGATGACCAAGAGAAATATACTGTTAAAACTTTATTGTTTGGTGTGCTTTCAGTATTTTCTGTATGTTCAATAGTAGTTGATTCAGTTGATGTTTCGGAAGTAGAAGTAATATTTGAGCTACCACAGCCGTTTAAAGTGAATGCTATTGTACCTAAAACAAGTAAAATTAATAATCTTTGCATATAATTACACCTCACTTTTCAGAGTTTTCAATCCAGTTCCTAATTTGTGTAGTTGTTGTTGATGAATTACAAGCTAAACCGTCTTTTATTGTTGAATTAGGGAGGGCAGTTTTTAAATCACTTACACTTGAACCTAATCCAGAACCTTTATGAGTTGAAAATGGAATTATAGTCTTTCCATCTAAATTGTTATTTTCAATGAAAGTAAACATTGCCATAGGCATTGTACCCCACCAAATAGGATAGCCAATGTAAATGGTATCATATTCATCTAAGTTATCAACAGTTATCTTAATTTCAGGTCTTGCTTTTTCAGTTTTTTCTTTCTGAGCAATTTCAACTGTTTCATTATAATCTTCAGGATATGGAGTTACAGTTTCAATTTTTACAATATCGCTACCTGTAATGTCCTTTATTTCATTGGCAATTTTTTCGGTTGTACCAGTTTTTGAAAAATACACTACAAGAGATTTGCTGTCAGATTCAGTTTTTTCAACAGTTGTTGTTTCTGTGCTTTCTTCTACTGTAGTAATCTCTGTAGTAGTTTCCTGCCTGGGTGTAATAGAAATAGTCTTTGTATCATTATCCCAATTTACATCAAAGCCAAAACTTTCAGCAATAAATCTGGCTGGTAACATTGTTCTGCCATTTAATATAACAGGAGCAACATCAAGAGTTTGTGCTTTATTATTGAAATAGGCTGTTTTACTGTCTACAGTCATTTCAACTTTGTTTGAACCAAGGGTGATAGTAACTGTTTTTGTATCATCGTTCCAATCTACATTTCCACCCATAGCCTCACCTACACCTCTGACAGGTATTAGTGTTCTGCCGTTAATAATAACGGGGGCGGTATTAATAGTAACGCTACGGCTACCAATGTTAATAGTATTACTATCTACTTGTAATGTAATTGCTGTGCCAACAGCAAATACAGTAGTTAGTGTATTAAGAATTAAAAGTAAAGATAATAGAATAGATATAAATTTTCTCATAAAATTCCTCCTTTTATATAAAATGGAAACAATGTATACTCTATTACAAGGGAAAAGATGTTTTATAGTAAATTTTAAAAGTATACAAAAGTTTCCATTTTAAACTAGATTAATTATTTTCTGTTTCGTAAACAGAATTTATTACTGCAACTGCGTTCAATGTTCTTGGGTAGCCTATGTATGGCATACAAACAGTTATTACTTCAAGCATATAATCCTTTGTTTTGCCTAAATTTTTGTTGCCGTTAGTGTGAGCGGTAAGTTGTGATTCACAGCCACCTAAAGTTGCAATACAAACAAAAGTCAAAAGTTCGTGTTGTTCAAGAGTAAGACCGTTTCTTGTATAGAAATCGCCAAAGCAGTAATCAGGTAAATAGCTTCCACCTAATCTTACTTCATCTTCAGCTGGCTTATTGAAGTTTAAAGCTCCAAAAATATCAGTCTGTGCCTCTCTACCTTTATCCCAACGATTTTCTTCAGTTACAGTACCCTGACCAGTTGGTATAGCAAGTCCTTTTTCCTTAAATACTTCATTGATTACATTTACAGATTCAAGAGCTTTAGCTGCACCAACATAAGGAGTACAATGGTATACAGCTTCTGTAATTTCTACAGGTGTTAAACCAGAATTTAATGCTGAATAAACATGAGTTTTTAAAAGTGTGTTTGTTCCTAAAGTTGTAAGTGCTACAAGAGATATTAACTCTCTGTCCTTATCAGTAAGTTGACCCTGCTGATAAATTTCGCCATATACAAGGTTATTTACAATGTTGTATAAATCTGAATTGGCAATATTTTCTGGTATTTTACCATCTTTGTAAAGTTCATTAAATTTTTCAACTGCTAATTTTTCTCTTTCTGACATATTATTGTCCTCCTCTTTTTGAATTGTTTCATAATTTGTACCATTTTTTGTTTCTGTTGACTTTACTATGTCCTTTGCAAAAAGTAGAAAAGGGCATAGATGTAATTAATAATAACATAGATAATGTAATGCAGAGCGTTTTTTCATAGATTACATCCTCGTTAATAATTACTATAATTTCTTCTTAATATAATGATACAACTTGGAGTTAGCTATAAGTCAATAGTAAAATTTGTGAATTTTTTTAAAACAATAAAAATTAATTTGCTAAACAGTATAATGCTGATGGTGGAGATTGTACAGTTGTAGATTTACCTAAGGAAGGTATTACTGGTAATAGCCACTTTATGTTCCAAGAAAAGAACAACAAAGAAATAGCTGACCATATTGAAAAATGGCTTTCTGAAAGAGGATTGAACTAGGAACTATGGTAAATAGATATGAAATTTATATATTATCTTAGGTACGGGTTTAAAATATAATTATGTTTTATAAATATTTTATTGAATTTTTTAAATAAAAACATACTTGACAATATAAAAAAGACTGCTATAATTGAATACGAAAGGGGCTAAATAAATTAATTAACTTCTTTCTTTGAAAAGAAGGCGTTTTTTATCCGACAAGCGGCTTGTATAAGCTTTTATTGTCATTTTTTTCAATGCGTTCTTTGTATAGGGAACGAACGATAAAAAACAATGCCTGACAATATTGTATATAAAAAAGACTTTAGAAGTATTGCACTTGTAAAGCGAGTCCTAAATTAAGTTGGGCTTTTGAACAGACAAAAATGTGGCACCTAGAAAAAGTGCCACATTTTTGCGTTTATAATAATTTTTCTAATTCCTTTACCTGTTCATCAGTTGTTGCCCAGCTTGTAGCAAACCGTATAACTGTATTATTTTCATCATATTTTTCCCAAAATCCGTAAGACAACTTGCCTTCAAATTCTTTTAATTTATTATTATCCATAATAACAAATTGCTGATTAGTAGGGCTATCTATATAAATTTTGTAGCCTTTTGAAATTAAAATGTTCTTTATTTTCGTAGCTTGATTAATTGCGTTTTTACATATTTTGAAATAAAGGTCATCAGTAAAAAGTGTGTCAAATTGAATACCTAGCAACCAACCTTTAGCCAAAAGTCCACCATTTTGTTTTATTGTTGTAAAGAAATGAGGAACTTTCATATTGCTGAAAACAACAGCTTCGCCAAACATTGCCCCTGTTTTTGTACCACCTATATAAAATACATTACAAAGTTTTGCAATATCCTTTAATGTTACATCAGTATTTTCAGCACAAAGCCCATAGCCTAATCTAGCACCGTCTAAATAAAGTTTTATATTATATTTGTCACAGATGTTTCGTATCTGTTCCAATTCATTTTTTGTATAAAGAGTTCCATATTCAGTAGGGTGTGAAATATAGACCATACCTGGGTAAACCATATGCTCACGATTACCATCTGTATGGTATGTATTAAGGTAGTTATCTAAAACAGTAGGATTGATTTTACCATTAGTGTGAGGTATAGTGAGAACTTTGTGGCCATTTGTTTCAATAGCTCCGGCCTCGTGAACAGAAACATGACCAGTATCAGCAGAAACAACACCCTCGTAATTTCTTAAAATGCCTTTTATTACTGTGGCATTTGTCTGAGTACCACCTACTAAAAAGAATATTTCAGCATCTTCTGACAAACCACAGGCTTTTCTTATTTTCTCTTTTGCAGATTGACAGTATATATCTGTACCATATCCACTATTTTTATCTAAGTTTATAGATGAAATTTTTTCTAAAATCTCTGGAGCACAACTCTCCATATAGTCACTATCAAAATTAATCATAATACAACATTCCTTTAATGTGTCTTTTTATCAACATATTCGTTTTTGTATTTAGATACAGCAATTATTTGAGTTTTATATAAGCTGTAATAACCTGAGAGCATATAACTTATAGCTATAGCTAATAGGAAGTAGAGTATAGGGGCTTTGCCGAAAAGCTCAAGGGCTATTAAAAGAGAGGCAATAGGGCAATTTGTAACACCACAGAATACGGAAACCATACCAATAGCAGCACCTAAAGATGAAGATAAGCCTAAAACAGGTGCAATAACACAACCAAATGTAGCACCAACAAAGAATGAAGGAATGATTTCACCACCCTTATATCCACAAGCCAGAGTTATAGCTGTGAAAAGCATTTTCCAAAAGAAGTCTGAGTTGCGAGCTGTACCACCTATAGCAGATGCAATAACTTCAATACCTGTACCACTGTAGCGAGTAGTACCTAAAATTAAAGTAATACATAAAATTACTGTACCACCGAAAAATACTCTTTCATAAGGGTTAGAGGAAAATGTTTTAAATACTTTACCAAAGCTGTGTAACATAATACAGAATATAACACTAATACCAGCACAAAGACAAGCAAGTAATATTGTCTTTCCACCTGTAAGTAAATTAAATTCTGTAATCCCCTTTATAAGATAATTAGGAGATTCACACCCTAAGGATTTTCCTATAGAACTTGCTACTAAAGAAGAAATAGTGCAGGGAACTAAGGCAGAGTATTGCATAATACCGACACTACCAACTTCTATAGAAAATATAGCAGCAGCAACAGGTGTGCCGAATATAGCAGAAAAGGCAGCACTCATACCACTCATTATGAAAACTTTTTTGTCTTTAGAGTCTAATTTAAACCAATTTCCAAGATAATTTCCTATACTACCACCAATCTGTAAAGCTGCTCCCTCACGACCAGCTGAACCACCAAACATCTGTGTAAGGACTGTACTTATAAAAATAAGTGGAGCCATTCTAAGAGGTATATGTTCGTCAGAATTAATAGAAGACAGAACAAGGTTCGTACCTTTATCTTGAGCGTTCGAAAATTTATTGTAGAGATATACAATTAAAAGACCCACAATAGGTAAGAAAATAGCAATACCTACATTGGTTTCACGAAGTGTGACTGCCTCTGTAAGACAAAAATTAAATGCAGCGGCTACAAGTCCTAGTATAACACCTGTAACTGATGCAAATATAATCCAACGCAATAATCGCCATATTCTGTTAAATATATGTTTAAAAAATGCTTTTATAAATTTCATTTTAATACCCTTATCCTAAAATTATGGGTGAACTATTGTCCACCCATAAAATATTAATCATTATTTTGTTGTTTAATAACTACGCCACCGTTGCCAAAGTTTGTATTTGGCTTAACGGCTTCAATATTAGAAAGTACCCAATCAAATTCCCCAGTAGTGATTATGAAACCACAGTATTCACATTTTCCAGAGCTTGTAACACTTGTAGGAGCACCACAATGAGGACAAGCAACTGTTGATTTACCACTTTTAACAGGGTCAGTTAATACGCCGACTTTTCTCATAAATGTGTAAATATATTGTAAATGATATTCAGTATTTGGGTTGCCTTGAAGTACCTTGCCAGTTTTTTCATCTTTGATATAATCAGTCATACGAGCCTGAATATAGACATGCATAAATTCATATTGACTATCTCTATAGTATTTGAATAAATATGCCTGATTGACATTTATTCTATCAAGAACATTTATTTTGCCATTTTCTATGTACTGTTTTATCAATTCTGTATGCTGTTTATAAAGTTCTTCTTTTTCAAAAGGACGAACTTTTTCAAAATCTCTTTCAGACCAAGCATTTTGTAATGTTATAAATACTTCTTTTACCCAACCTATAAATTTTTCACTTGAGAAATTTGGGTCAGTCCTTGTAATAGCGTTTACTATTTCGTCTGTGTGGTTTTGTATTGTTGGCACAACACCAGTAGTAGGAGATGAATTTTTGCTATTCTTTGTTTTTAAATAGGAAATAAAAAGTACAACACCTATAACAATAATAGTAAGTATTATGTCAGACCCAGTTATGTCGCTGTCATCTGAATCACTATAGTAGTAATAGCTACCACCATAGTTACCACCACTACTGTAGCCACCGTCATAGCCTCCACTATAGCTACTGCCACCACTACTGTAGTCATTAAAATTGCCTAAGTCAGCAAAGGCATTAAGCTTTAATCCCATCACTATGGCTACAAGACAAAGTAGTGTAACAAATAAATTTCGTTTTTTCATAGGCTGTTACCTCCTATTGACGAGGTTTGCCACAGTTAGAACAGAAGTTTCCTGTATTTTCAGAACCACATTCACAAGTCCAACTTCTAGCTTTTCCACAATTGGAACAGAAATTACCATTATTAGTTTGACCGCAGCTACAAGTCCAAGGAGTAGGGGTATTGTTTTGTGTATTCTGTTGAGATTGACCCATTTTCATAAGGTCTTGAACATTTGCACCACCGGCATTCTGAGCCATACCCATACCTATAAAGGCATTTACCGCACCGTTGGTGTTTTTAGCTGCACTTTCCATAGCATTTGCTTGAGCAGTACCTAATCTAGCACCAAGAAGTGATGGGTCAGAAAATGCTCTTGCCTCCTGCATACGAGAAATTTTTTCAGCACTTTCACCATCAACTGTAATTGATGCAAAAGCTACAGAAACAATGGAAATTCCTCTTAATTCATTCCAATCAGCTGTAAGTTCTGTATTTAATTCATTGGCAATTTCCTTAGTATAAAGAGGTAATTGGTCGTAGGCTATACCCTTTAAAGCAATTCTGCCCAATGCCGGCTGTAATGAGCTTTGAATCTCTGTTTTGAGCTGTTCATCTATAGATATTTTTTTGTAAACATCAGCTACATTTGCACATACATTAGTGTAGAACATAACAGGATTTGTAATTCTGTAAGAGTATGTTCCATAGCCTTGAATTTTAATAGTGAAGTTAAACTCACTATCTCTGAAAGGGACATCGCCTATGCCAATTTTGTTATTCATTATTTCCTTAGTGTTAATGAAATAAACTCTTTGGTCATTTTCAGGCTGACCACCGAATGTAAATCTTTTACCTACCTTTGCAAAAGACTCTTTAAGTCCGGAAAAACCACTATCAAAAAGAGAAGGTTCTGTTCCTGTGTCATAAGTATAAGCACCAGCTTCAGTAGTAAAATCAACAATTTTGCCGTTTTCAACAATGAGCATACATTGACCTTCATTTACAGCAATCTTACTTCCGTTAGTAATAATATTGTCACTTCTCTTAGTGTTTGATGAGCCTTTGTTTATGCGAACCTCACCTTTAGCCATAAGAGTGTCACCGTCAAGAGCATCGCAATAGATATATTCTTTCCATTGGTCAGCAAGTACAGTTCCAATTGATGAAAAAGCTGCTTTTATTAATCCCATAATAGAACCTCCTTTATAAATTTAATATAGCCTAAATTGTAAATATTATAAATTGATGAAATATTCCATAATCTTAGGACCGTTTTCGATGAAGATACCAGATTCCTTAGCACCTTCTTCAGAATATGTACCACCTGCTGCTGGAGTACTCTTTTTGTAAATCATAAATGGTACAGGGTCATTTGTATGTGTCATTAAATCAAGAGGAGTAGGGTGGTCAGGTAAAATCATAACCTTGTAATCATCGTACTGTTCAAGAGCATTGAGAACAGGTCCAAGAATTTTTTCGTCAATTAATTCAAGAGACTTAACCTTGTTTTCGATTTCGTGTCTGTGACCACATTCGTCTGGAGCTTCAACATGAATGTATACGAAATCCTGACCCTTTGCAAGCTCGTCAATAGCTGCCTGAGCCTTACCTTCAAAATTAGTATCAATATAACCAGTTGCACCGTCAACATGAACAACATTCATACCGGCAAATTTACCAATACCCTTTAATAAGTCAACAGCACTAATCATAGAGCCTTTAAGACCGTATTTCTGTTCAAATGGAGAAAGACTAGCCTTAACACCCTCGCCCCAAAGCCACATAGAGTTAGCTGGACGAAGACCCTTTTCAACTCTTGCCTTGTTAATAGGGTGGTCCTTTAATAAATCATAACTTTTAACCATCATATCGTAAAGTTTTTTAGCATTTGGTGCAGTTGGAATATATTCCTTAATTGGCTTACCAGTAATGTCATGAGGTGGAGTAAGAGTACCAACTTCAAGAGTACCATTATTCCAAATAAGACAATGTCTGTAGCTTACACCAGAGTAAAGCTGGAATTCTTCATTGTTGAAGTGTTCACATAAGTAGTCAATAAGAACTTTTGCTTCTTCTGTTGAAATATCGCCAGCACAGTAGTCAATAATAGTCTTGTCTTCGTAATTTGGTTCATCAGAAAGAGTAACAAGATTACAACGGAAGGAAACATCAGTTGGCTTCATATCAATACCGATACTTCCAGCCTCTAATGGAGAACGGCCTGTATAACAAACCTGTGGGTCATAACCCATAACAGAAAGGTTAGCAACATCGCTACCAGGCTTTAAATTGTCAGCAACTGTCTTTACCTTACCAATAACAGCAGTTTTAGCAAGTTTATCCATATTAGGAGTTTTAGAAACTTCTAACGGAGTTTTGTTGCCAAGTTCTTTTACAGGATAATCTGCACAACCATCGCATAATAATACTACATATTTCATAGGTAATAGAACCTTCTTTCTTAAAAGTTAAATTTTTTCTTAATTATATCACAGTAAAAAAGCAATAACAACAGAAAATATAATATTTTAAATTAAATGAAAATATGTTATAATTACAGAACGAAAAAAACAAAATTGGAGGTTATATACAATGAAAGTATTATTAATGAATGGTAGTCCAAATGAAAAGGGTTGTACTTATACAGCATTATCAGAAGTAGCAAAAAGCTTAAATTCTTTGGGTATTGATACTGAAATTTACTATGTTGGCGAAGATGTTTCAAAGGAAACTCTTTTAAAGGTAAAGGATATGTGTGCTGAAAGTGATGGTTTTGTAATTGGTTCTCCAGTTTACTATGCTTCTGCAACAGGTAGCCTTACTCATTTCCTTGACAAGATTTTTGGTGTAGCTGGTAAGGATTTAGCTTATAAGCCAGGTGCAACTGTTGTTAGTTGCAGACGAGGTGGTGCATCATCAACTTTTGAACAGATAAACAAGTATTTTACAATTAACAATATGCCTGTTGTATCTTCAAACTACTGGAATATGGTACATGGTAACACACCAGCTGAAGTAGTTCAGGACGAAGAAGGTATGCAGACTTGTAGAGAGCTTGGCAAAAATATGGCTTGGCTTTTAAAGTGTATTGAAGCTGGTAAAAATAACGGTATCGAAAAGCCAGTTGCTGAAGCAAAAGTTAAAACAAATTACATTAGATAAGCACAAAACAGTTTTTTCATAAGTATAATACAATATATAATTCCATTCGGAGGATTGTTGTATGAAAAAATTGCCTCTTTCCTGTGTACCTATTGGTGCAGTTGGTTTTGTAGATTGTGTCGCAGATATTAGTAGTAAAAAACGCCTAGTAGAAATGGGTTTTACTAAAAAGGCAAGAGTAATTCCTCTCCATATTAGTCCAGGGGGCGACCCTGTAGCATACTTTGTGAAAGGTGTGGTTATAGCAGTCAGACACGAAGATGCTGAAAATATTTTGGTTACTATAGGGGAGGAATAATTATGGATAAAAAGAAAACCATAGTCCTTGTAGGTAATCCAAATACAGGAAAGAGTACAATTTTTAATGCCCTTACGGGAATGCACCAGCATACTGGAAATTGGAACGGCAAGACAGTAGACTGTGCTGAGGGAGATTTTGTATATAAGGATACGGAATTTAAAATTGTAGATTTACCTGGCATTTATTCTACTAATCCAGTTTCAAAAGACGAAAAATGTGCTGTGGAATATCTAAAAAATGAACACATTGATGTGGTAGTTGTTGTGCTTGATGCAACTTGCCTTGAAAGAAGTTTGCCTTTGGTTTTTCAAGTGGCACAAATAAAAAGTAATGTTGTAATTTGTGTCAATCTCTTAGACGAGGCAGAGAAAAAGGGCGTTTGCATTAATACAGATGTTATGGAAAAGATATTTGATTTGCCTGTTATTCCAATGAAAGCCAGAAAAGGTATTGGTATAAATGAACTTAAAGAGGCTGTTTATATATCTGATAAAAAAGAAATTTACAGTTGCCCTATAACTCCAGAAGAAGTGTATACGCAGAGTGTTAAGGATTGCAGGGATTTTCGTGACAATATTGACAGAAAAATTGACAATATTGTAATGAGTAGAAAATACGGAATACCTATTATGCTTTTACTTATGGCGTTGTTATTATGGATAACTGTTGTAGGAGCAAATTATCCATCGGCTGTCCTTGCTGAAATTTTCTCTATTATGGAAAATGATTTAATGGATATGACAGCAGGTCATAATTTGATAAGAGGAATTTTTGTAGAGGGAATGTTCAGAACTCTTAGCTGGGTTGTAGCAGTAATGTTGCCACCTATGGCAATATTTTTTCCACTTTTTACATTTCTTGAAGATTTTGGCTATTTGCCTAGAATGGCTTTTAATTTGGATAATATTTTTAAGAAAGCAAAATCCCATGGAAAAATGGTTCTTACTATGTGTATGGGTTTAGGCTGTAATGCAGCAGGTGTTATTTCTGCCAGAATTATAGATTCTCCAAGGGAAAGGCTGTTGGCAATAGTTACAAATAATTTTGTACCTTGTAATGGTAGATTTGCGTCAATAATAATATTGGCAAGTGTCTTTGTAGGTGGAAAGTTGATTACATTAAAATCAGCTTTGGCTGTTCTTTTATCCGTAATATTAGCTTTTTTTATTACATTGATTGTTTCATATGTATTGGGTAGCACAGTTTTAAAAAAAGACAACAGCTCTTTTGTATTGGAATTGCCACCTTATAGAAAGCCGAACCTATGGAGTATTATTGTAAGAAGTGTAAGAGAGAAAATACTTTTTGTGTTAGGTAGAGCTGTAGTTGTTTCTGCTCCGGCCGGCATATTAATATGGATTTTGCAAAATCTTAATGTAAATGGAATTAGTGTTTTAGCCCACATAGCAAATTTTCTAAATCCGTTAGGTCAACTTATGGGATTAGACGGCTATATTTTAACTGGTTTTATATTGGGAATACCGGCTAATGAAATAGTTTTGCCTATTATAATTATGTGCTATACAGGTGGAAGTGGACTGATTTCTATTGAAAATATAGCTGATATACAATCAATTTTTGTGCAAAATGGTTGGACTTTTATTACAGCTATATGTACAGCATTGTTTTTTATTAACCATTTCCCTTGTGCTACTACACTGTGGACAATTAAAAAAGAAACAGGAAGTATAAAATGGACAGTTTTTTCAGCATTACTGCCTACAGTTGTTGGTGTTGTGCTATGTATCGTAGTAAATTTTGTTTTAAAAACAATATGTGGAATAATATAGAAAATTGATTTGACCTCTAAACAAAATTGTTTAGGGGATTTTTTTGTTTAAAATCTAAATAGAAATCCAAATTTTGAAACTTGACTTACGAACAAATGTTCTATATAATATTTATATAAAAACTATTTTGAGGAGGGTAAGCAAGTGGAGAATAAAATATATGGTTGCATAGATTTAAAAAGTTTTTATGCTTCTGTGGAATGTGCTGAAAGAGGATTAGACCCATTTAAAACTAACCTTGTTGTTGCTGACCATTCTCGTGGCAGTGGGGGAATATGTCTGGCTATTAGCCCTGCTATGAAAAATTTGGGTATAAAAAACAGATGTAGACTTTTTGAAATTCCTAAAAATGTGAAATATATTACAGCCTTGCCTAGAATGAAAAAATATATGGAATATTCAGCGAATATATATTCTATTTATTTAAAATATATGAGTAAGGAAGATATTTATATATACTCTATAGACGAATGTTTTTTCGATTTTACACCTTATTTATCCAGTTATGGAAAAACACCAAGAGAATTTGCTGTTATGCTTATGGAAGTTGTTATGAAAAATACTGGAGTTTGTGCCACAGCTGGAATAGGTACAAATTTGTTTTTGGCAAAAGTGGCTTTGGATATAACAGCAAAACACGTTTCAGACAATATAGGTTTTCTTGATGAAAATGAGTTTAAGAAAACTATATGGCACCATAGACCAATTACAGATATATGGAACATAGGCAAAGGAATTGCAAAGCGACTTGAAAAATATGGTGTTCAGGATTTATACGGTGTTGCACATATGGATGAAAGCATTTTGTATAAGGAATTTGGAGCAAATGCAGAATTTTTAATAGACCATTCTAAGGGATATGAACCCTGTACCATAAAAGAAATTCACGATTATAAGCCTAAAACAGAATCTATATCAAATGGACAAATTTTATTTAATGATTACAATTTTGATGATGCATTAATTGTACTTTATGAAATGGTGGACCAGTTGGTATTGGAATTAACTCAAAGAAAATCAAAGACGAATTCAATATCATTGTATGTAAGGTATTCAAAGGAGTGTACAGCCTCTACAGGTGGTACAAGGAAGTTGAATTTTAGAAGTAGTTCCTATAGAAAAATATTATCAGAGTTTGAAAAACTTTACAGAGAAACTACAAAGAAAAATTATCCTATTAGACAAATAAATGTAGGACTTAACCATATTGAAGAAGATGAATTTCAACAGCTTGATTTATTTGGAAAAGTAGATGATGACAAGGAGATAAAGGTACAAAAAGGCATTATTGAAATTAAGAATAAATTTGGTAAAAATGCGGTTTTGAGGTGCTCTAGCCTTCAGGGTAAGGCTACAGCCAGAATAAGAAATAAACTTGTGGGAGGACACAACGGTGAGTGATAGAGCAAGACAGTTTATGCCTTTTTCGCCTTTAAAAGGCTATTATGATTTAATTGAAAAATGTGAGAGGATAAAAGAGCCAAAAATAGAATTAACTGAGGATATGTTAGAAATAATATCTCAAAAATTAAATAAGATAGAAAAAGGCATTATGATAAAAGTGAAATATTATGATGTTGACAGTTATGTGGAAATAGAGGGAATGATTTCAAATATAGATAAGATATACAACAATTTAACAGTAATAAAAACTGTAATTAAATTTGAAGATATTTATGACATTTCTTTTGTGTAAGGAGTATAAACAGTGGTTTATACTCTTTTTTTGATAGCTTGTTTTGGTGCGTAAGTTACATAATTTTGTTGACAGTGAGAAAATATATGGTAAAATTAAGTAAAGAGAGTGTAATAGAATTGGGGTGTTACTATGAATAGAGAAAATATGATTAATATTTTAGAAAAAGTGTCTAACAAAAATGACCTTTGTTATATTAGTAGTAAAACAAAATATTCTTTGGAATTATCCTATGCAATAAAGTATAATGAAAAATTTTTGATGGTTGCTGATACTTGTGATTATGAGTATGACGGATACATAATAGTTAAATGGGAAAATATTGAAGAAATAGAGTATAATAAACGGGCAATATTTGAAAGTAAAATAATAAAAAATGAAAATGGTAAACCAGATATAGAAAATGTAATAGACATAAAATTAGATGGTTACAAAACAATATTTAATCATTTTTTGAATAAGAATGAAAATATAACTATATATTGTGATAGTTGTTCTGAAAAATATGTAGATGAAGATACAACTACTGCTTTAAATATAGGTAAAATAATAGAAATTAAAGATGATTATATAGTATTTAAAAGATTTGATGGAGTAGGAAAGTGGTATCCGGAAAATAAAATATATTATAGTGATATTTCAGAAATTTTGTTTGGGGATAGGTATACTAGAATTATGTCAAAGTATACTCATAATTGAAAAGGGGTGTTGGTATGATAAATAAGGAGTTATTGGACAAAATTATTAGGAAATCTGACATCTGTAAATTTGAATGTATCTTTGATGATATAAGTGGAGTACCTGTAAAATACAATGAAAAATATATAATGGTAAACATATACGAAGATTTTCAATTTGACGGCTTCTGTATATTTGATATAACAGAAATTGAAAATATATGTTATGATGAAACATACGAATTTATAAACCATATATGCAAAGAAGAAAAAATATATCCACCTAAGGTAGAAAATATTAATATTGAAAATTTCACTAATGTGTTTAATTATTTTAAAAATAATGAAGAAAATATTATAGTCGAATGTGGTGGATATGATGACGAAGACTATAGCTTTTCTATTGGTAAAGTGGAAAAAGTTACAGAGGAGTACATAGAAATTAAATACTTTGATTATATGGCTAAATGGGATGAAGATGAACTTGATAGGGTTTATTATGATGATATTTCAGTTGTATCCTTTGGGAAAAGATATATTAAATATATGTCAAAATATACCCATTAATTAAAGAGGTGGTTTTATTGAAAAACTTGTTGAATAAAGTTATGATACTTGCAGTTGTTGTAGCGATTGTGGTTGGAGGTATTGTTTTTCAAAATAGAAAAAGTTTAGCTTATGCAAATAGTAGAATAGTACCTATTGGTGACAGCATTTTTTATAATGACTACAATATGTTTTTAAGAGAAGTGCCTATTAAAGGACACAGAGGTGCTATCATTTATAAAAGAGTAAAATTAATGGGTGGCGATGGAAAATATATTTGTGCTAAGGATAATAATAAAAATGTTTATATATTTAATGTAAAAAATACAGAAAAATATAAGTTAAGAAATATCGACGCAGCAGATATGGATATATATAACAATAAAATTTATTATGCCAATAAAAGTGATGGAAATAAGATTTACAGCATTTGTTTTAATGGAAAAGAAAATATAAAAGTAAGCGATGCGACTACTTCTCATTTGAGGGTCACTAATAATCATATATATTTTGAAAACAATAGAGATAACATATATTCATTGTCACTATTGACTAAGGAAATTAAAAATGTGTACGAAGGTAGTAACTGCTATTTCTTTGAAACTGATGGCAAATATATTTATTTAAGTGATTATCAGAATGATAATACAATTTTAAAATTAGATGCCCATACTTTTGAAGAAAAAGGTAGAATAAATATAAGAACAGTTAATTTCTGTATTTATAATGGAAGTTTGTGCTATATTCCATTTGTTGATGAAGATGATATAGGGGATAATTATAAAGATTATTCTCATATATATAATGAAGAAGGTCAAATTATTTTATAAAAATAAGGCTGTCGATTTGTGTAAATATAATCGACAGCCAAAATTACTTTTTAGGGGATAATTATGCTCCTAAAACTCTGTTTTTATGATGAGTATTAAAGGCTTCAAGGCAATTATCAGCAGAGGCAGTATTTATAAGTCTATTTATTACACCTTTTTTCCATACTGTGTCGGTATTAGTACGAGATAACATACAGGCACATTCAAAAATTCGTAAACGCACGAAATCATCTACTTTATTCCATTCGGTATCAGGAAGTGTAAATTCTGTTTCGTAACCTTTTCTGAAAGGTTCTAAATAGCTAAAGAACAAGTCATTTCTGTTGTTTTCCAAAGGAGTTTCCGGGTCAACTATAAATGAAAATATGGCTGTAGCTATATCTGACATATAGTAGCCATAACAACAATTATCAAAATTAAATGCTTTTGCATTATCCCATTCTATCAATATATTGTTAACCTGAAAATCCCCATGTATCATACCAAATGTTTCCGGAACTTCTGGATAGGATTTTATTTTTTCAATTCTTGTATGGAGTTTAGATAATATTTCAGAAGAAACATAGTCTTTTAAATATGAAAAGTCAAAAGAATTTTTTTCATACCACTTACATCTATTGAATTTTAGACCTTCTTTTTGTTCCTTATAGCTTATAGAATGTATTTTGCCTAACAATTTGCCAACAATGTAAAAATATTGGTCATCTCTGTTTTCAGCATTGGCTTTTTCGCCATGTATTAACTTAAATTGTGATACACAATATTCATTATCATCTATTGAAAATTTTTCGGCTATAGAATTTGTAAGAGAAGGAATGATATAAGTAATATCAGATATGTATTTTCTTAAATCATCTAACCATTCCATTTCGTGTTTAATATCTGAAATCTTTCTTTTAGCATTAGCAGAAACCCTAATAACTGATGGTTTTAAACCATTGAATAAAAATGTGTAATTTCGTGAACTGAAATGACATTCAGCATTTGCAATATCTCTGCCATAAAGTTCTTTAATCTTTTTTCTAAAAAGTTCTTTGTCTGGAATATTTATTTCTTTGTATTTCATAATATCACCTTTATTTCCTAAAATGTTATTAATAAGGATTTAATGTTAAAAATGAAGTGTTATAAAATGTGGTAGAAAATTATTTCCAAGTTCGAATAAAATTAATTTTTAGATTATAAATTAAGACCCCTTAAAAAGTTGATAATTAATTAAATCCTTACCTACTTATATTATATAATAAAAAACAACAAAATTTCCATACCTTTTTACTCAAAAAATTATCCCATAATTCGACAAAATAATCCATTTTATTGTAAAATAATAAAACGAATTTTGAATAATATGAATAAAAAATGAAAATAAAAAACAAAAAATATATAAAAGAATTTAATAAAAATTCCCACCAAATAAATTTTTGGTGGGAAAATGGTGGTAAAAAGTAAAATATTAAGTTGAATTAATTAATAAAATCAGTCTGTAACCTTACTTAAAAGCACTACCGTCTCCACATGGTAAGTTCTAGGGAACATATCTACACTACAGATTTTTCTTACCTTATAGCCACCTTCTTCAAAGAGGAGCAAATCTTTAGCAAGTGAACTAGCCTTACAGCTAACATAAACAAGAGTTTCTGCATCAAACTTTATTATTTTTTCAATAGCTTTTGGATTAATGCCTTCTCTTGGTGGGTCAAGAATTATTGTATCAGGTTTATCCTCCAACTGGTCAACCATATTAAGAACATCGCCAGCAATAAATTCACAATTTTTAATACCATTAAGTTCAGTATTTATTTTTGCAGCTTCTACAGCTTCTTCTACAATTTCAATACCAATAACTTTTTTAGCATTTTCGCTTAACAACTGTGTTATAGTACCAGTACCACAGTACAAGTCAAAAATAACCTTATCATTACTTGTGCCAGCAAATTCCTTTACAGTAGAGTAGAGAACTTCTGCTCCAGATGAATTTGTCTGGAAGAATGAAAATGTTGAAATTTTGAAATTAAGACCAAGGCATTTATCCATAATAAAGTCCTGACCATAAAGTATATTCATTTCGTCAGCCTTAACAACATCAGCAACACCGTCATTTACAATGTGGCTTATGCCAACGATTTTACCATCTAATTCTAAGGCAAGAAGATTATCAACTAAGGGCTTTAAATCTGTTTTTAATTCAGATGTAGTTACCAAATTAATAATCATTTCGCCTGTAAAATGTCCTCGTCTTACAAGCAAGTGTCTTAAAGAACCTGTATGTCTCATTCTGTGGTAGAACTGTTCATCTGTACCTCTGAAGTATTCCAAAACAGTAGAAAGGGCTTTGCAAATATCTTCGTTTACAATATTACAGCAATCAGCAGTAACAACCTCGTAGTTACTTTCTCTTTTTCTCATACCCAAACAGAGATTACCGTCTAAGCCGTCATCACCAAAACTAAATTCCATTTTATTTCTATAGGCTGTAATAGAAGGGCTTGGTTTAATGCCACAGTATTCATAATTTGTTAAGCCTGCGTTGTCAAGCAATTTTAAAACAACATTTTTTTTAAATTCTAATTCCTGCTCATATGAAATATTCTGATAAGTACAACCACCACAAAGTCCAAAATTTTTACAAGCTGGTTCAATTTCGTATTCAGCTTTTTTCTCAATACTTCTAAGTCTGCCTTCAAAATTCTTTCTTTTTTTCTTTACATCAGCTATTACTGTTTGACCAGGAATAGTGTTTTTTACTGTTACTTTTTTGTTTTCTTCTCCAAAATAACCTACACCTTTATTTGGAAATTCTAAATCTACAATATCAATTTTTGTGTCAAAAAGTGTTTTTGCCATTGTTTTCTCCTATATATACCGAAAAATCTAAAAATACAATGGAAGTATTATAACATAATTTGACTATGTACTCAATGGGTATAGGTATTTTTAAGAGTATTTTAAAAGGTATTGATTAAAAGTTTATAAATTGGTATAATTATAGCAATAAAGTAATTTGGAGGTAAAAAATGCTGACAAAGGATTGCAATTTTAGAGATATTTATCATAAAGTTTGTTTTATAGAATGTGCAGACCAAATACAGAATTTAAAAAAGGTATTTAATGTAAGTAAAAAGGATAATGGTGTTCTTGCTTATGGATATATTGACCACGAAGATGGATTTACTTTTGAAGTTTTGACAACTGGAAAACTTGAAAACGGTGTGCTTTCAAGAGGTTTAGGCAACGATGAAGTGTCAATGAAATTTAGAAAATCTAGTGTAAACGATAGAGAAATTCGCATTTACGAAGATAGAAGCCTTTTTAAAGAATACAATGAAAAGTTTAAGACTATTGATACATTTTTTGCTGATACAGAAGATGTTGACAAGACTAGAGGCGTAAGAGAAATTGATAGTTGCAGACACGAAGATTTTCCAGATGATGTTATAATATATTTAGTTAAAGACGGATTAAATCCTGAAATTGTTTGGGTTAGATGTGAAAAAGCTGAAAAGCAAGGGGTTAAAGCTAAGTTAATTAGCGAACCAAAGCAGGATTTTGGAGTTCATACAAATGATTTTGTTGTATTTCGTCCAGCAAAAAATGAAAATGGCATTTTATGTATAGCGAAGCTATAAAATTAAATAATTTTTAAAGAAGAAAGGGCATAGTTTATGTCCTTTTTTTGTACATAGTAATTCGAATTAGTAAATCGAATTAATGAAGTTAATTTTTTCTAAAAAAGGAGGAAGAAAGATGAAAAAAATCTTTGGATTAATGTTGTTTACTGCTATGTTATGGTTGCTTAGTTGTCAGTTGTTTGCAGCAACTATTACAGCAGAGGATTTAAGAGGTGATGATAATTTTATAAATAAAATATTGTCACTTCAAAAAGAGGATAATACAGTAGTAGACAATGCTATCTATGTTGCAACAGATGGAAGTAATAGTAACAAAGGTACTATTGATAGTCCATATGAAACCGTTTATTATGCCATTTCAAAGGCGAAAGCTGGACAAACAATATATGTTAGAGGTGGTACATACAATCAAAATATTGTTATTACAAAATCCGGTACAGAGGGTAACTATATTACAATAAGAAACTATCCAAATGAAAAGCCGGTATTTGACCATACAAATTATGCTACTGACGGTGGTGCAATAATTGAACTTTCAAAGGTAAACTATATACATATACAGGGACTTAAACTCTGTAACAAGGATTTAAAATCCAATAGTGGATATGGTATTCTTATGCGTCAGGGTAACCACATTATTATTAAAGATGTAGAAATCAGTAACATTAATGTGCCAGACCCTACATCATCAAAGGTTGGTGCTAATGCAATAATACTTTATGGAAATAATGCCTCTGTACCTATAAGTAATGTTCTTATAGATAATTGTTATGTTCACGATTGTCAGACAGGTTGGAATGAGGCCGTAACAGTTAATGGTAATAGTGAATATGTAAATGTTATAAACAGCAGAATTGAAAATATAGGGAACATTGGTCTTGATTTTGCCGGTCATTTTAATGCTTGTAAAGATAGTTCTCTTGACCAAGCTAGATACTGTGTGGCTGTAGGGAATGTAGTCAGCAAATGTGTAAGTCCTAATGCTACAAGTTATGGTCTTTATAATGACGGTGGCAGAGATAATACTTTCGATAGAAATGTTGTTTACGAATGTTCTGGTGGTATTGAAATTGGTTCAGAAGAGGGTGCTAAATATTCAAACTATCCAGTAAAAAATGTAGTTGTTAAAAATAACTTAATATACAATAATACACAGGCTGGACTTTCTGTAGGTGGTTATGATAACGATGCTACAGGTATTGTTTATAATACCAAAATCTATAACAATACACTTGTTAATAATGGAAACTCTGATGGTGGTAAGGAATTGGGTATAAATAAAACAAGTGGAACAGATATTAGAAATAATATTTTCTATAAGGATAATGATTTAGAACTTGTCAGAGTAAGATTTACAGAAGATTTAGCTAGAGATTTAACATTTAAAAATAACTGTTATTACTCAACTCGTACAGCAAGTAATTTCAAGGTTATAAGATATGGAGAAACATTTAGAGGTTTTGATAATTGGAAAACAGCATCAGGGGAAACAGGTATATATGAAAATCCAAATTTTGGAGAAGAATATAGCCTTTTGAAAAATTCTCCTTGTATAGATGCTGGCGATTCAACTGCTGATAGTGGTAAATACGATATTTTAAGTAATGAAAGAAATATTAACAATATTGATATAGGCTGTTATGAATATAATGGTTCAGAAGTTACTACAACGACAACTGTTGAAACATCAAGTGAAACAACAACAACCACTACTACAAAAGTAACAGAGACATCAAGTGAAAGCACTACTTCAACTACAACAGTAAGTGAAAGTTCAAGTGAAACTACAACAGAAAATACTGGTGGAAGTGTTTTAGAGTGGGATTTTACAGATAGTAACTGGACTGATAAAACAGCCACAAAAACAGTATATACAGTAAATGGTCTTACAGTACGACATAATGGTACAGCAAGTGGAATAAATGGTTTTAAGTTTGATAAAAACACTAAGTCAAATAAATTGGATTATTTCTACATTCGTTTAGATGCAAAGGCAAAGGATAAATTGACAGTATATGTAAATTATAATAGTTCTAAAGCTGGCAATACTGTATCATTAACTCTTGCAAAGGTTAATGATGATAATACATTTACAACAATAGATACCAAATCAGTAGAGGCATTAAAAACAGGAGATTATAAAATAACATTTAATGTTGCCGATGACGGAAATTATATTATATATACAGATAGTACAAGCTCAGGAACAGCTTTTTATAACAAAGTAGTCATTAATAGAGCATCTGTTATTGGAGATATAAATGGCGATGGGGTTCTGAATGAAGATGTAGCCATAATATTAAAACATTGTTCAGGAGTTCAACCTATTACTGACAGTACAATTTTAACTAAAGCTGATGTAAACAATGATAGTAAAGTGGATTTGATTGATGCTATTACATTGTTAAATAGTATTAAGTAAAAAATTTTAAAAGGGAAAGTTAAAGATTAAAATTTGACTTTCTCTTTTTTTACGGTATTATTACTATTTTCTAATGATTTCTTAATTTCCGTAAGTTATTATATATATGAACTTAAAGAGAAAGGAAGAAAAAAATATGAGTATAATAAATAAAAATAAAATTTGTTTAAATTATTTAATAGGTGTTTTAATTTGTGGTTTTGTAATTTATGCCAATTATATTTACAAAATGGAAAATGGTACAGGATATACAACAATAGTAAGTTTTGCTTTATTAATAAGTGTTACAACATTGTCTATATTTAATAAAAACAATAGACTTTTTGTTAATATGATTTCAACTTTAGTTTCAACATTTTGTTTAGGAAACTTAGTAAGAAATGTAGCTATTGGAGGCATATTTGTCTACGCAATAGATTTATACTTGATTTTAGGTTTAGTCCTTATGGTAGATACAGCTATGATATATGTCAATAAAAGATGAAAAAATGCGTACTTAGTTTTAAGTATGCAATTTTTTTGTCAAAATTTGTTGTATAGTACGGAATATAGGACTTATATAGAAGTATAATAAAATAAAGAGAGGAGGAATATATGTGAAAAACAGGAAATTAACTTCAGAGAATTTGGCAGAGTTTTTAAATTTTATGAAAGAGGTAGAAATAGAGTATTCTACAGCTTTAAGTATGATGAAAAAATGCGAAAATTTAGAATGTGACCTATTGCATCAGTTAGAAATTGAAAAATTAAGTGTTTCGGAGAAAAATAAGTTGGCGACCAAATTAAGGGATTGCCTACGAGACAGAAGATATTATAAAAATATAGTTGAAGAAGATGCACCTTTGGCAAATATAATAGGAGATGTAGACATTAAAAAAACTGTACATAGGCTTGAGCAAGTTTTAGGGCAAATAAGAAAAGCAGAGTCATATCACGACAATAGAAAATATTATCCTAGAATAATGAAATATGAAGAATATAAAAATATTTGAAAAAAATATAAAAGTGTCTAAAAGAGCTGTAAAAATTATGGTTTTAGGCACTTTTTTTGGCATTTTAACAGATAAATAATCATAATGTTTTGATAAATGACAGGCTTATTGATAAAAATTAATCAAAAAAGTTGTTGACAGCTAACTTAGGTTAGGGTATACTAACTAAGTAAATGAAATGAATTTATCAATAAGATACAGAAAGAAGATGAGGAAATGATGCCGTTATCAATGGTCGGAACCGGAGAAGAAAGCGTAATAAAGAAAGTCGGAGGCAACGAAGATACCAAAAGATTTTTAGAGAACTTGGGTTTCGTTGTTGGTGGAACTGTAAGTGTGGTTTCTGAAATTGAAGGAAATCTTATTGTAAATGTAAAAGATTCAAGAGTTGCTATAGGCAAAGATATGGCAAACAGAATTATGGTTTAAGAAAAGAGGTAAAAGGCAAGATGGAAAATCTTAGACAGGTTGCTTGTGGGCAAACAGTTAAGGTAAAGAAAATTTCAGGCGAAGGTCCTGTAAGAAAGCGTATTATGGATATGGGTATTACAAAGGGCGTTGAAATCTTTGTAAGAAAAGTTGCACCTTTAGGTGACCCAATTGAAGTAACTGTTAGAGGTTATGAGCTTTCTTTAAGAAAAGTCGATGCTGAAATGATTGAAGTAGAGTAATTTTTTTTAGTCATTAGTTAGCTTACACTAATGTAGGTAGGGCAGGCTAATTCAATAAAAATCAAAGAAAAGGAGTATTACGATGATTAAAATTGCTTTGGCAGGTAATCCAAACTGTGGTAAAACTACATTGTTTAATGGACTTACAGGCTCAAACCAGTTCGTAGGTAACTGGCCTGGTGTAACTGTAGAAAAGAAAGAGGGTAAGTTGAAAGGTCATAAAGATGTAACTATTATGGACCTTCCAGGTATTTATTCACTTTCACCTTACACACTTGAAGAAGTTGTTGCAAGAAACTATCTTATCAATGAAAGACCTGATGCAATTATCAATATTGTTGATGGTACTAACATTGAAAGAAACTTATATTTATCAACTCAGATTATGGAACTTGGTATTCCAGTAATCATGGCTGTAAATATGATGGATGTTGTTGAAAAGAATGGCGACAAGATTCATTTTGACAAACTTAGCAAAATGCTTGGTTGTCCAGTAGTTGAAATTTCAGCTTTAAAGAACAAGGGTGTTAAGGAAATGGCTGAAAAGGCTGTTGAACTTGCTAAGAATAAATCAGCAGCAACTCATGTTCATGAATTTGCAACAGATGTTGAAAATGTAATCAAGAATGTTGAGGCTAAATTAGGTAACGATGTTGTAGCAGAACAGAGAAGATTCTTTGCTATTAAACTTCTCGAAAAGGACGACAAGATTGCACAGCAGTTAAAGAGTGTTCCTAATGTTTCAGAAGATATTAAGGCTCTTGAAGATAAGTTTGATGATGATACAGAAAGTATTATTACAAACGAAAGATATACATATATTTCTTCAATTATTGGGGATTGTTGTACAAAGGCAAACAAGAAGAAACTTACAACATCAGACAAGATTGATAGAGTTGTTACAAACAGAATTTTAGCTCTTCCAATTTTTGCTGTTATTATGTTCCTTGTTTACTATATTTCAGTAACTACAGTTGGTACATGGGCTACTGACTGGGCTAATGATGGTGTATTTGGTGATGGTTGGCACTTATTCGGTATTGGTGCTTCTGCTTATGAAGATGCTAGTGGCGAATATGGCAAGGCTGACCAGATTATTGAAGCTATCCAGAATGGCGAAACTTCAGTAGATATTACTGATGACGAAGGTAATGTTGAAGAAACTGTAAACATTACTCCTGATGTTCAGAGTGAAGCTCAGGCAACAGTTGATGCTGGCGAACCAGACCCAGCTGACTATGGTGTTTGGGTTCCAGGTGTTCCAGTTATTATTGGTAACGCTCTTGACGCAGTAGGTTGTGCTGATTGGTTAAATGGTCTTATCCTTGATGGTATCGTAGCCGGTGTTGGTGCAGTTCTTGGTTTCGTTCCTCAGATGCTTGTACTCTTCATCTTCCTTGCTTTCCTTGAAGCTTGTGGTTACATGGCAAGAGTAGCATTCATCATGGATAGAATTTTCAGAAAGTTTGGTCTTTCTGGTAAGTCATTTATTCCAATGCTTATTGGTAGTGGTTGTGGTGTTCCAGGTATTATGGCATCAAGAACTATTGAAAATGACAGAGATAGAAAAATGACAATTATGACAACTACATTTATTCCTTGTGGTGCAAAGCTTCCAGTCATCGCTATGATTGCAGGTGCATTCTTCGGTAATAGTGGTTGGGTTGCAACAAGTTCTTACTTCGTAGGTATTGCAGCTATTATTTGTTCAGGTATTATTTTAAAGAAAACTCAGTTATTTGCTGGCGACCCAGCTCCATTCGTTATGGAACTTCCAGCATATCATATGCCAACAGTTACTAACATTTTAAGAAGTATGTGGGAAAGAGCTTGGTCTTTCATCAAGAAGGCTGGTACAATTATCCTCTTATCTACAATCGTTCTTTGGTTCTTAATGAGTTTCGGTTGGGAAAACGGAAGCTTTGGTATGGTAGAAGAATTAAATTCTAGTATTCTTGCTAAGATTGGTTCTGCTATTGCTTGGATATTTACTCCACTTGGTTGGACAAAGGCTGGCGAAGGTTGGAAGATGGCAGTTGCGGCTGTTTCTGGTCTTATCGCTAAGGAAAATGTAGTAGCAACATTTGGTGTACTTTTCGGTTTCGCAGAAGTTGCAGAAGATGGTTCTGAAATCTGGGGTAACTTAGCTCAGGTTATGACTCCAATTGCAGCATATGGTTTCCTTGTATTCAATCTTCTTTGTGCTCCTTGTTTCGCAGCTATGGGTGCTATTAAGAGAGAAATGAACAATACAAAGTGGTTCTTAGTTGCCATTGGTTACCAGTGTACTCTTGCTTATGTTGTTGCTCTTTGCATTTACCAGATTGGTACATTTGCTACAACAGGCGTATTCGGAATTGGTACAGTAGTAGCATTCTTATTTGTAATCGCATTTATTTACTTACTTTTCAGACCATATAAGGAAAGTAAGACATTAAAAGTTGATATGAAAAAGGTTGCCGGCGAAAGATAAGCAATCTGTTTGAGTAGGGGACTGCCGGTGCAGTCCCCTATGTTTTTAAGGAGGTGTTCCCATGGGAACAGTTGTTGTTGGATTAATACTTTTGGTTATAATTTGCCTTATTGTTCATAGTATGATAAAGGCTAAGAAAAATGGCAAGTCCATTGGATGTGGTGGAGATTGTGCACATTGTGGAGGTCATTGCAACAGATAAGGAGGACGCAGATGTCTGAGAATATAAACAATGTAAATTACGATACTGAATGTTCTGAAGATTATCGTGTTTCAAATATGAAAAAGGATATTATTGTTCAGAGATTGAAGGACCGTGGTTGCAGAATTACGAAGCAAAGACTAATGCTTTTGGATATTATTCTTGAGGAAGACTGTTCTTGCTGTAAAGAGATTTATTATAAGGCATCCAAGAAAAATAAAAATATTGGTTTTGCCACGGTTTACAGACTTATAAATATGCTTGAGGAAATAGGGGCAATTAGTCGTAAGAATTTTTATAAAGTATCTTGTGGAGAAGAAAGTAATATTTGTACTATAGAATTTGAAGATAATTCAGTTATTGAGCTTTCTGATAATAATTGGAAAACTATTATACAAAAAGGACTTAGTGCTTGCGGATATTGCAAGGATAAAGCTATACGCTGTGTGAGAGCAAATACTTGTAGATGTGGCGAATAAGACTTATTGAGAAAATTTTTCAATAAGAAAAGTTAGCCGAGCATTTTTTTGTAAAGTATTGTATAATCATGGTGAAAGATGTGTAAAAGGTGTTTACACACAATATAAGTATAAATAAATAGGAGGTCTAGTTATGTTAGATTGTTTAAAATGTCTTAAAAAAATTGATTTCAAAAAAACAGGTATTTTTGCTGCAGGTGTTTTATTCGGTACAGCAGGCGTAAAGATTCTCGCTAGTAAGGATGCTAGAAAGCTTTACACTAATTGTACAGCTGCTGCACTTAGAGCAAAGAGCACAGTAATGAAGACTGTTACAAGTATTCAGGAAAATGCTGAAGATATTTACGCAGAAGCTCAGCAGATTAATGAAGATAGAGTTGCAGATTCTTTCATTGATGATGATTTCGAAGATGTAGAAGATTTAGTTGCTGCAACTGATGATGAACAGGAAGAAGTTACAGAGTAAGGCGTAGTGTATATTTGTTAAGCATATTAAGCACCCTGTTTATACGGGTGCTTTTTGCTATAGAGATGAGGAATTCTTATGAAATTTGAAATTAAGCATGAAATTAAAGGTCGTATGCGTGTTCGTATGCACCAAAAAAGAATGACTTGTAGAGAGGCAGATATACTTCTTTTTTATCTCAGTTCTCAAAGACATATTACAGGTGTTAAGGTAAGAGAAATTAATTGTGATGCTACAATTAATTACGTTGGTAGCAGACAGGAAGTTATAAATGCTCTACAAAAGTTTAAATATGAAACTGCTGGAGTTCCTGAAAATTTTCTTGAAAACTCAGGCAGAGAATTAAATGAACATTATAAGGAACAGCTTATAAATAAGGTTGTTATCAGAGGACTGAATCTTCTTTTTGTTCCTAAGCCTATTCAGGCAATAATTGCACTTTGGAAATCAGCAAAGTATATTTGCAAGGGTGCAAAGATATTGTTAAAGGGTAAAATACAGGTTGAAGTATTAGACGCAACTGCTATAGGTGTTTCAGTATTGAGAAATGATACATCAACAGCAAGCTCTATAATGTTCTTGTTAAGCATAGGCGAACTTCTTGAAGAATGGACTCATAAAAAGTCTGTTGATGATTTAGCAAGAAGTATGTCATTAAATGTAAGCAAGGTTTGGAAAAAAATTGAAAATACTGAACAGCTTGTATCTTGCGATGATATTAAGCTTAATGATGAAGTTGTAGTTCATGTTGGTAATGTAATACCTTTTGATGGCGAAGTTATTGACGGCGAAGCTATGGTAAATCAGGCATCATTAACAGGCGAGTCTGTACCAGTAAGAAAGCATAAGGAAAGTTATGTATATGCAGGTGCTGTAGTTGAAGAAGGCGAATTAACTGTAAAGGTTAAAGCTATTGGTGGTTCAAGTAAGTTTGAAAAGATAGTTACAATGATTGAAGAATCAGAAAAACTTAAATCTTCTTTGGAAAGTAAAGCTGAAAGAATAGCTGATAAGTTAGTGCCTTATACTTTACTTGGTACAGGAGCTGTATACCTCTTTACAAGAAATGTTACAAGAGCTTTATCTGTTCTTATGGTTGATTTTTCTTGTGCATTAAAATTGGCTATGCCTATTTCTGTACTTTCTGCTATAAGAGAGGCTGGTTTGTACAATATTACTGTAAAGGGTGGTAAATATCTTGAGGCTGTTGCAGAGGCTGATACAATAGTATTTGATAAAACAGGTACATTGACAAAGGCTAAGCCAACAGTTGTAGATGTAATACCATTTAATGACTTTAGTGCAAATGAACTTTTAAGAATAGCAGCTTGTCTTGAGGAACATTTCCCTCATTCTATGGCTAAGGCAGTTGTAGATAAGGCTAAGGAATTAAGACTTACTCACGAGGAAATGCACTCTAAGGTAGACTATATTGTTGCCCATGGTATTTCTACTAAGATAAATGATAAGAAAGTTATTATCGGTAGTCATCACTTCGTATTCGAAGATGAAAAGTGTACTATACCAGAGGATAAAAAAGATATATTTGCAAATCTTAAACCAGAGTATTCACATCTTTATATGGCCATTGAAAATGAACTTGCAGCAGTTATTTGTATAGAAGACCCTGTAAGAGAAGAAGCTAAGGGTGTTGTAAATGCTCTTAAAAAGTCTGGAATTTCTAAGGTTGTTATGATGACTGGGGATAGTGAAAGAACTGCAAAGGCTATAGCTGAAAAAGTTGGCGTAGATGAATACTATTCAGAAGTTCTTCCGGAAGATAAAGCAAAGTTTGTTGAAATGGAAAAGGCAAAGGGTAGAAAGGTAATAATGATAGGCGATGGTATTAACGATTCTCCTGCACTTTCTGCTGCTAATGCTGGTATAGCCATAAGTGACGGTGCTGAAATAGCAAGAGAAATTGCTGATATTACAATCGGCGCTGATGATTTATATGAAATAGTTACATTAAAGGCTATCAGTAATAGTCTTATGAAACGAATTAATAAAAACTACAAAACTATTGTAGCATTTAATTCAGCCCTTATTTTCCTTGGTGTTGCTGGTATAATTCAGCCTACAACATCAGCTATGCTCCACAATACTTCTACTTTGGCAATAAGCCTTAGAAGTATGCAAAACTTAATTAAATAATTATTTTAATTTTTAAAGGGGTACTTTATTAAGTACCTCTTTTTTTGTAATTATGATATAATAAGTGAAAAGAGGTGAAAATATGACATTACAACAATTAAAGTATGTTATTACGGTTGCTGAAAAAGGAACTGTAAGTGAGGCGGCAAAGACACTTTTTATTTCTCAACCTAGCCTTACAAATGCTATAAAAGAACTTGAAAATGAGTTGCAAATTGAAATATTTATTCGTACAAATAAAGGTGTTATAGTGTCTAATGAGGGTGAAGAATTTTTAGGCTATGCTAGACAAATTATAGAGCAAACTCAGTTATTAGAAGATAAATATATTAATCATAAAAATCATAAACAGAAATTTAGTGTTTCTAGTCAGCATTATTCTTTTGTTGTAAATGCTTTTGTAGATGTAGTGAAGAAGTACGGTTATAGTAATTATGATTTTACATTAAGAGAAACCCAGACTAATGAAATTATAAGCGATGTAAGCTCTTTAAAAAGTGAAGTAGGGGTATTATACCTTTCAAGTGAAAATAAAAGTGTAATAAATAAACTTTTCAAGGAAAATAATTTAAATTTTGAAGAAATTATGGAGGCTGAACCTCATGTCTTTATTAGTTATAAGCACCCTTTGGCGGAAAAGAAATCTGTTAATTTAGAAGATTTATCACCTTATCCATATTTATCTTTTGAACAGGGGCAATATAACTCTTTCTATTTTTATGAAGAAATTTTGGGAAGTATGGAAAGAGAGAAATCTATAAAAGTTAGAGATAGAGCAACATTATTTAATTTAGTTGTTGGTTTAAATGGTTATACTATAAGTTCTGGTATTATAGATAAGGAATTAAATGGGGAGCAAATTATAGCACGAAAATTAAATGTAAAAGAAAATATGAAAATAGGTATTGTAACTCACAAAAATGTCAGTTTAAGCAAGTTGGCAAGAGAATATATAGAGTCTATTAAGAAATATATGGTATAGAAATACGGCTAGAGGATTAAGAAACCTCTAGTTTTATTTTTACAAAGAAAAAAGCCTTGAAATCTGCTAAAAGCAAATCTCAAGACCTTAAAGTTAGTAGCGAGAGGGGGATTCGAACCCTCGACACCGCGGGTATGAACCGCGTGCTCTAGCCAACTGAGCTATCTCGCCATGGATGGGAACAACAGGGCTCGAACCTGTGACCCCCTGCTTGTAAGGCAGATGCTCTCCCAGCTGAGCTATGCTCCCATGACATAAAAGATTTAAAAGATAACTGGAATATTCTTTTAATCTGTTGTCTTCGTTGTGTTCAACCCTGAAGACAAGAATTATTATAACAGCAAGTGGGCATAATGTCAAGCATTTTTTTTAATTTTTTTAAACTTTTTTTTGAGGCTGATTTTTCCAGCATTTAAGAGGGTTTGAGAGGTGTTTAAAATTTGTCTATAAAAATATTCTCAAAAATTTTTTGAAATTTTTGAGAAAAATATTAGATTTATAGCTAAGAAAATGCCATATAAAACAATAACATTGAAATAAACGGATTACTATGTTACACTAAAAATATAGAGAGGGATGATAATGGGTGATAAGAACTGGTAATTTAAAGATATCAGTATTTGAATTTATTGTAATGATAATAGTTTTGTACAATCAGATAATGTATATTCCACAAAGTTCGAAATATAAGAGTGTTGTTGTAGAACTTTCAGCATCTCTTTCATTTATGATTTTTTGTAATGGAGTTTTGTCTTGTATTAACGGGACTGAATTTTTTGGAAGTTATTACATTAATTATGTCTTTACTGTAATATATTTTATATTAAATGGACTTGTACCACTATTATGGTTTAAGTATATGTATATTTTCTATGATACTTCTCCTAAAAAATCTACTTCTTATATTACTACAATTCCTTATTTACTATATTTATTATTAATTTTTATAAATAGTTTCACAGACTTATTTTTTTATATAGATAGCAATAACCGATACCAAAGGGGAGATGGGTTTTGGTTAATTGTGGTTTTAAGTGTGGTATACATAATAGCTTCTGTTGTAGTTATTGTTTTGGCTATAACAAGAAATAGAGGGTTTAGAAGTGAGGGTAAACATATACTTTTAGGAATGTCATTGGTAGCGTTGGGAATTATATTGCAACTTTATTTTTGGGAAGATAGTTTTGTGCTTTTAACTTTTTTGTTGTTTATGCTTATTGTATTTTTGCGTTTTCAAAATCTGGAAATGCTTGTAGACCCTTTAACAGGACTGGGAAATAGAAGAAGATTACAGTTATATATAGATAAACTTAGTAGAAAGAGAAAAGGCGAATTTTCAGCAATAGTATTTGATATAGATGATTTTAAGGATATAAATGATTTATATGGTCATATTTATGGAGATAGAATTTTAGTCATCATTTCAAAAATATTAGAAAAATCAGCGGGAAATAAAAAGATTACCTGTATCAGATATGGTGGAGATGAATTTATTGTTATAACCCCAAAAGAGGAAGTAGATGGGTTTATAGCTAAATTTAAGGAATTGTTAAATGAATTTAATAGTAAAAAGGTGTTTCCAAGGAAAGTAGATATAAGTATTGGTGTTTCAGAATTTACTGTTAATAGTGAAATAAATATGGAATATATAATAAATACTGCTGATAAACTTATGTATGAAAAGAAAAAATTAAAGAAAAGAAATTTGAAAAATTAACTGTTATGTAAACCTACCATTAAAAGTTAGACTTTTAGCCTACTTGTTTATGGTAGGTTTTTTATTATAATTTTAATGTAAAAAAATACATATTATAAGGAAGAAATATTTTAATGAGAAAAAATTTTTTGAAAAATTTAAAAATAGGACTTGACAAAATGGAATAATAATACTATAATCCTATATATCAAGTAGGAAATATATGAAAAGAGGCGTATAAATGAAAAATAGATTTTTTAAAGCTTCCGGAATAACTGATAGATGTTGTAATTAATATTTAGAATGTTTGGATATTGATTTAATATAAATATAAATGAGATTTAATATAAATAAGAAAGAAAAGAGGAAATTATTATGAGTAAAATTTACAAGAGTACAGCAGATTTAATTGGTAACACACCTTTATTTGAATTAACTAACATTGAAAAGGAATTAGGACTTGAAGCTAAGATTGTTGCTAAACTTGAATACTTCAATCCAGCAGGTAGTGTAAAGGATAGAATTGCAAAGGAAATTATTGAACAGGCTGAAAAGGCTGGCAAGATTAAGCCAGGTGCAGTTCTTATTGAACCAACTTCTGGTAATACTGGTATCGGTATTGCATCTATTGCTGCATCTAAGGGTTACAGAGCTATTTTAACAATGCCTGAAACAATGAGTGTTGAAAGAAGAAATATCTTAAAGGCTTATGGTGCTGAAATTGTACTTACAGACGGTGCTAAGGGTATGAAGGGTGCTATTGCAAAGGCTGAAGAACTTGCAAAGGAAATTGAAAACAGCTTTATTCCTAGCCAGTTTGATAACCCAGCTAACCCAGAAGCTCACTTTAAGACTACTGGTCCTGAAATTTGGAACGATACAGACGGTAATGTAGATTACTTCATCGCTGGTGTAGGTACAGGTGGTACTCTTTCTGGTACAGGCGAATACTTAAAGCAGCAGAACAAGAATATTAAGGTTGTTGCTGTTGAACCTGCAACTTCTCCAGTTATTAGCAAGGGTGTTGCTGGTCTACATAAGATTCAGGGTATTGGTGCTGGTTTCATTCCAAAGAACCTTCACGATGTTTATGATGAAGTTATCCCTGTTGAGAATGAAGATGCTTTCGAATATGGTAAGCTTATTTCAAGAAAAGAAGGTATTTTAGTAGGTATTTCTGCTGGTGCTGCTTTAAGAGCTGCTGTTGAAATTGCTAAGCGTCCAGAAAGCAAGGGTAAGACTATTGTAGTTATTTTCCCTGATAGTGGGGACAGATATTACTCAACTCCTTTATTTACTGAATAATATAAATTTATAAAAAACTCATAATGTGCGATATGAAAAAGTCCTGCATACGATTTGTATGTAGGGCTTTTTTGTGTTATATAAGATAAAATACTGTAAATTGTGCAAAAATGCAATTGTATTGAGAAAAAATATTTCTTATTGATAAAAATACACAAATATATTATAATAATCGAGAGGGAAATATAATATTGTGTATATAGAGGGGAAGTGTATTAATGGAAGAAGGTTTTGATTTTAGTAAAATTGATGAAATAGTCGCTAATCACGAAAATTCAGCAGTTAATATTATTGCTATTTTGCAGGATATACAAGAGTATTATCATTATTTACCAAGAGAAATATTTGAATACATAGCAAAGAAATTGGATACAAAGTCATCTACAATTTATAGTGTTGCTACATTTTATGAAAATTTTTCTCTTGAACCAAAGGGAAAATATGTTATAAAGGTTTGTGACGGTACAGCCTGTCATGTTAGAAAGTCAGTACCTATATTGGAAAGATTGAGAAGTGAACTTAATTTGACTGATAAAAAGGTAACAACAGATGATATGCTTTTTACTGTGGAAACAGTAAGCTGTTTAGGTGCTTGTGGACTAGCTCCGGCAATGACAGTAAATGACAAGGTTAATCCATCTATGACACCAGATAAGGCCAGTGCCTTAATTAAAGAGTTAAGGGAGGCTGAGAATGATGTTAAGTAACAGAACGGATTTAAGAAAAATTAGAGAAATATATAGTAAGGCTTTAAAATCTCAGAAAAGAAAAATACTTGTCTGTTGTGGTACAGGCTGTCTTGCTGGTGGCTCAATGGATATTCACCACAGATTAAAGGAATTAATAGAAGAAAAGGGATTGAAGTGTACTGTAGAATTGGAAAAAGACCCGCATGGAGATAGTATAGGTTTAAAAAAGAGTGGCTGTCATGGCTTTTGTGAAATGGGTCCTCTTGTCAGAATTGAACCAGAGGGAATTTTGTATACAAAAGTGAAATTGTCTGATTGCGAAGAAATAGTTGAAAAAACTATTATGGAAAATGAAATAGTAGAAAGGCTTGTTTACAAAGTAGAGGGCAAACCTTATGTAAAACAGGAGGATATACCTTTCTATGCCAAGCAAACAAGAGTAGTTTTGGAACATTGTGGTCACATTGATGCTACATCAATAGAGGAATATTTGGGAATAGGTGGATATAGTGGACTTGAAAAAGCACTTTTTGAAATAACTCCTGAAGATATTATAGATACTATTACAGAATCATCACTTCGAGGCAGAGGTGGTGGAGGTTTCCCAACAGGCAAAAAGTGGGCACAGGTTAAAAATAACGATGCTGATGAAAAATACATAGTCTGTAACGGCGATGAAGGCGACCCTGGTGCTTTTATGGATAGAAGTATTATGGAGGGCGACCCTCACAGAATGATTGAGGGTATGATAATTGCTGGTATAGCTACAGGTTCAGAACATGGATATATTTATGTAAGAGCAGAATATCCTATGGCTGTAAATAGATTGGAAAATGCTATAAAACAGGCGAAGGAATATGGTCTTATAGGCGAAAATATATTAGGTAGTGGATTTAATTTTGATTTCCATATAAACAAGGGTGCTGGTGCTTTTGTTTGTGGAGAGGGTTCAGCACTTACTGCTTCTATTGAGGGTAAGAGAGGTATGCCAAGAGTTAAACCTCCAAGAACGGTTGAACAGGGGTTATTTGGCAAGCCAACTGTACTTAACAATGTAGAAACTTTTGCTAATGTACCTAATATTATAAATAAAGGTGCTCAATGGTATAAGGGTGTAGGTTCAGAAAAAAGTCCTGGTACAAAGGCTTTTGCTTTAACAGGTAATATTGAAAATACTGGACTTATTGAAGTGCCTATGGGTGCTACTTTGAGAGAAATAATATTTGATATTGGTGGAGGTATGAAGAATGGCAAAGAGTTTAAGGCTGTTCAGATAGGCGGACCGTCAGGTGGTTGCCTTATAACTGACAATTTGGATTTACCACTTGACTTTGACTCTCTTAAAAAAGTAGGAGCTATGATTGGTTCAGGTGGTCTTGTAGTTATGGACGAGGATACCTGTATGGTTGAAGTTGCTCGTTTCTTTATGCACTTTACTCAAAATGAATCTTGTGGCAAGTGTGTGCCTTGCCGAGAAGGTACTAAGCGTATGCTTGAAATTTTGGAAAGAATAGTAAATGGCAATGGCAGAGATGGAGATATTGAACTTTTGCTAGAATTGGCAGATACAATATCAAGTACAGCCCTTTGTGGTCTTGGTAAATCAGCTGCTATGCCAGTTGTAAGTACAATAAAGAACTTTAGAAGTGAGTATGAGGCACATATATATGACAAAAAATGTCCATCTGGAAATTGCAAGAAGTTAATTACATATCAGATTGACCCAGAATTATGTAGAGGTTGCTCAAAGTGTGCCAGAAACTGTCCTGTTAGTGCCATAACCGGAGAAATTAAAAAGCCGTTCACTATTGATACAAACAAGTGTATTAAATGTGGAGCTTGTAAAGAATCTTGTAACTTTGGTGCTGTAAAGGAGGTGTAGAATATGTCAAATGAAAATTATATGCTTATTGACAATATTCCTGTTGCCATTGAGGGCGAAAAAAATATGCTGGAGCTTATAAGAAAAGCTGGTATTGATTTACCTACATTTTGCTATAATTCAGAGCTTTCTATTTATGGTGCTTGTAGAATGTGTATGGTAGAAAATAAATGGGGTGGTATGGAGGCTGCCTGTTCTACACCTCCAAAGGCTGGTGCTGAAATTTTTACTAATACACCTAAACTTAGAAAACATAGAAAAATGATACTTGAACTTTTGCTTTCTAATCATTGCCGAGATTGTACCATTTGTGCTAAAAATGGAAATTGTAGATTACAGGAACTTGCTTTAAGATTTGGAATAACAAAAGTTAGATTTGAAAATACAGCAGCAGAACCGGATATTGATGATTCATCACTTTGCATTGTAAGAGATAGAAGTAAATGTATTCTCTGTGGTGACTGTGTACGAATGTGTAATGAAGTTCAGAATGTTGGTGCTATTAATTTTACAAATAGAGGTTCTAAAATGGTGGTATCTACTGTTTTTGATGAACCTTTGGGCAAAAGTAGCTGTGTAGGCTGTGGTCAATGTGCAGCAGTATGTCCAACAGGTGCTTTGGTTGTAAAAAATGATACTTCAAACCTTTGGAAACAGTTTGGAAAAGATAATGTAAAGGTTGTAGCACAAATTGCTCCGGCAGTAAGAGTTGCAGTTGCAAAGGCTTTTGGTCTTAGTGACGGCGATGTAATGGGCAAAATTGTTGCAGCTATGCACAGAATAGGTTTTGAAGAAGTTTTTGATACTGTAACAGGTGCAGACTTGACAGTTTTAGAGGAAGCTAACGAATTTTTAGAAAGACTTTCCAATGGCGAAAATCTTCCGTTGTTTACATCTTGTTGCCCAGGTTGGGTGCAATATTGTGAAAAAAATTATCCTGAACTGTTGCCTAATGTATCTACTTGTCGTTCTCCAATGGAAATGTTTGGCTCAGTAATAAAGGAACAGTATAAAACAAGTAGTAGAAAAATTGTTAGTGTAGCTATTATGCCTTGTACAGCCAAAAAGTTTGAGGCAGCTAGACCAGAATTTAAGTGGAACGAAAATCAACAGGTTATAGATTATGTTATAACTACACAAGAGTTGATACAGATGATAAAAGAGGCAGGTATTGTATTTTCAGAAATAGAGCCAGAGTCTATAGATATGCCTTTTGGTTCAATTTCTGGTGCAGGTGTTATATTTGGTGTAACAGGTGGCGTAACAGAGGCTGTTATAAGACGAGTTTCATCAGATAAATCTCTTTCAGCTTTGAGAACTCTTGCCTTTAATGGTGTAAGAGGATTAGAGGGTACAAAGGAAATTACAATAGAATACTGTGGCAAGCCTTTGAGAATAGGCGTTGTTAGTGGCCTTAAAAATGCCGATAAACTTATTAGAAGTATTAAAAATGGTGAACATTTTGATTTAGTGGAAGTTATGGCTTGTCCTAATGGTTGTATAAATGGTGCAGGTCAGCCGTTTACAGATAGAAATGGTATTAAAAATAGAAGCGATGCCTTGTATGAAGCAGATAGAATGTGTACTAATAAGAGAAGTGAAGAAAATCCTCTTATGATGTCACTTTATAATGGCTTGTTAAAGGGTAAGGTACACAAATTACTTCATGTTGATTATGTAAAGGAGGAAAATGTATGATAAAAATTTCAGTTTGTATAGGAAGTTCATGTCATTTAAAAGGCTCTTATAATGTTATAAATGGATTTCAACATGTTATAGAAAAAAATAATGTCAGCGATAAAGTTGAAATAGCTGGAACTTTCTGTACTGGTCATTGTGGAAATGATGTTTCTGTACTGGTAGATAATGAATATTACAGCGTTTCTCCAGAAAATATAGAAGAATTTTTTAATAAAGAAATTGTTCCTAAGTTATAAAAATAAAGGCTGTTGCACTTGTTGTGTAACAGCCAATTTTTATGTGATTTAATTTGTTTTGAAATTACTAAAAAGATAGTTAGGCAATTCAACAGTAACAACACAGCCATTATCTGTGTTTTCAAAGTCAATTTTACCTTTGTGTTCGTGGACTATATTTTTACATATCAGTATACCTAAGCCACTGCCATTTTCTTTAGTAGTGACAAAAGGTGTACCTAAATTGTTTAGAACAACGGGAGATATGCCACCTCCATTGTCTTCTATTGTTATGGTTGTTTTGCCTATATCTGGTGTAACAGTTGTTTTTATAATACCTTTATTTTTAATAGCCTCTATTGCATTTTTATAAATATTGAAGAAAAGAATATTGATTTTGTTATAATCTCCATATAGCTTAACATCATCAGGAGAGTCTAAAACAAACTCAATTTTTTTGTCATAAGGAGTAAGGTTGTATTCTTCAATAATATCTGATAATAACTCATCTATAAAAATCATTTCAATATTTTCTTTCTTTGTATTTTCTGCCATTATAGTATAGTCGTTAATTATATGATTAAGCTTTTCAAGCTCTTTTTCGATGACTGTAAAATTATTTTCAAGAGCTTTTGGGCAAAAATCCTTTATGTATTGTACATTCATTTTAATAAGACTAACTGGGTTTTTAACTTCGTGAGCCAATACTGCTGCAATTTGTTCTTTTCCGTTCATATTATCCTCCGTCTTTCTATGGTAAAAGTAACTTGTGTCCTACTACGATATTATTGTCTTCAATTTTGTTTAATTCCCTTATTTCATTTACTTTTGATGTGTTTCCGTAAACACTTTTACTGATTTTAATAAGAGTATCTCCCTCTTTTACTACATATTCAGAATGTCTTTGAGTTTCTGGCTCAGGAGCTTTTGTTGTAGCTTGTGTAGTCTGAACTGTAGTTGGAACAGTTGTGTTTTCTACAGTTGTTTTTTGTGCTTTAACAGCTTGTACAGTTGTTTGTTGTGTTTGAGATGCAAACACACTTTGAGTACCGTCAAGGGTTTCTTGAAGTTGTGCTATTTGTTGTTCCATAGCACTTATTCTTTCGTCACTTTGTATAAGTCCTGCTCCCATAACAAAGCAAACCAAAAGCATTATAAAACTAACGCCACCTAGTAAATTAAGTAATCCTTTTTCTTGGGAAAGAATATTGTGTTTTGCGTGAAGTGTTCTTTTTCCTGAAGTGATTTTTCTGAGTAATGCTTCTGAATCTTTCTTTAATTCCGGAAGTACGCTATCCTTGTTAACTACAGGCTTTAACTTGTTTTCAAGCATATATTCGTGCATACCTTCATTTTTTTCATAGTATACAATATAGCCTTTTAATATATTAAAAACATGTCCGTCAACATCCCATTTATAAAAACTGCTTATGTTTTCTGTAGGGTCTGTAACATAAAGTAGTTGCAAACCTCTTGTAAGATTGTTCCTCTGAAATTGACAAAGCTTGTCGCTTATGTAGTCCTCAAAGCCAGGCTGAATATATGCCCAGCCAACTACTCCTAAGTCCTTAAAATATAACTCTATTTGTTTTTCTACATATTGCCAGCTTTTTTCTGTCAATTCCGGCATACCATTTCTCATTATTGTGTATTTACCTTGTAAAACACCACTTACAAAAATAACAGTTTCGTTATCTACAGTCATTGTTTTGCCTATTAAAACAGCAATTTTTTCTTTTGAAGGCTCAGAGGCAGCATATTGTTCTATGTAAGTGCAAGCATAATCTTCCATGTAAATTCTGCTGCCGTCGGAAATGCTACCTACTTGTTTCACATTTGTAGGCAGTTGGAAATTATTTTCCTCATTGGTCATAACTGACACCCTCTCTTAATATATTTATATTTTTGTAGTTGAAAGCATACCACAGTCGACAAAAATAAAATGTCAAACAATGGAGGGCTAATTAAAAAATAAATAGCAAATAATCCCAAAAAATTTATATAGAACTTTTACTAATTTTTACAAGTCATATTTTTACAGTAGTAAGCCATAATTATTGTAAAGGAGGTATTTTATGCCCTTATTATGTAAAAGAGAATATTTGTATGTAAATAGTAACGAACCTGAAAAAAGATTTTTGGAAAAACTGTCAAATATGATTTTGGAAACTTTTGATGGAGAGAAAACAGTAGTGTTTCTATGTATAGGAACTGACAGGGCAACAGGAGATGCCTTAGGTCCTTTGGTTGGGTCTTATTTGCTTAAAAATGGTTTAGAGAATGTTTATGGTACAGTAGACGAACCGGTACACGCAGAAAATTTAAGATATTATATAGAATTTATAAATAAGAAATATGAGAACAGTTTTATAATTGCAGTTGATGCAAGTCTGGGAAAAAGTGAGCAAATAGGAGGCATAAACATATGGAAAGGACCTTTGCACCCTGGAAGTGGGGTGGCAAAGGTTTTAGGTAGTGTAGGGGATATATCTATAACAGGTGTAGTAAATAAAATGACAATTAACCCTATGTTTCAATTACAGAATACAAGGCTCTCTTTGGTTATAAATATGGCAGAAGTAATAGGAAAAGCTATATGTAGAACAGTAATTTATTAAGTATTTTTTAAATATAGGCTTTTGCCTTGACAATTTTAATTAATATAAGGATAATATACAGTAAATAATACTGTGAATAGGTATATTTAATAGATAGGGAGAGTTTTTATGAAAAAGAAATTATTACTTGGACTTGCTTTAGGTGCAATGGTTATGACGACAGCTTGTGGTCAGGCAAAGGTTTCAAATAAGGATTCGGCTGACACTTCTGTTGAAGAAACATCAGATGAAACAAGTGAAACTACACAGGCAACAGAAAAACAGACTAATGATGAAGTTACAGAACTTCCTCAGCTTGAAGGTGTAAAGAAAGGGGATACAATAGCTACAATTCATACTAATTATGGCGATATTAAAGTATGGTTCTTCCCTAAATACGCACCAAAGGCAGTAGAAAACTTTACTACTCATGCTAAAGAGGGTTATTACAACGGACTTATTTTCCATAGAGTAATAAATAACTTTATGATTCAAGGTGGCGACCCAACAGGTACAGGTGCAGGTGGCGAAAGTATTTGGGGTAAAGAGTTTGAAAACGAAGTTAACCTCAATTTAAGAAGTTTTAGAGGTGCTTTATGTATGGCAAATGCAGGCCCTGACACAAATGGTAGCCAGTTCTACATTGTTCAAAATCCTGACATTGGCGATGAAATGAAGTCACAGCTTGAAGAATTAAGCAAGAGTGATGAAACATTTAGCGAAAGTAATGGTACAAAGATTTCATTTAGTAAGGCTTTCCCTAGTAAGGTAGTTAAGGAATACGAAGAAAATGGTGGTTATCCATCACTTGATATGAACTATACTGTTTTTGGTCAGGTATATGAGGGTATGGATGTTGTAGATAAGATTGCAGCAGTTGATACAGACCAGAGCGATAAGCCAAAGACAGATGTTAAGATTGAATCTATAGAAGTAGGAACTTACTAAAATGAATTTGATTTCAGTAGAAAATTTATCAAAAGCATATGGCGAAAAAATAATATTCGATAATTTGACTTTTGGTATTGACGATACAGATAAAATTGGTGTCATTGGTGTAAATGGTACTGGTAAATCCACTCTTTTGAAGATTATAGCAGGAGAGGAGGAGGCAGATAGTGGTAATGTAATTACTATGAATGGTCTTAGAGTAGGTTATTTGCCTCAATCTCCTGTGTTCAAAAAAGGCGAAGTCGTAATGGACTATATGATTCGTATTTGTAAAATTACAAATGCTGACGAAGAAAGTAAGGCAAAGACTGTACTTACTAAAATAGGTATTAACGATTTTTATGCTGATGTGGATACTCTTTCAGGTGGACAGAAAAAGAGAGTTGCTATTGGTGCAGCTATGATTTCTCCTGTAGACTTGCTTATATTAGATGAACCTACAAACCACATTGATAGTGAAACTATTGCGTGGATGGAAAATAATTTAAAGTCTACAACAAAGGCTCTTTTAATGGTAACTCACGATAGATACTTCCTTGACAGAGTTGTAAATAAAACCTTTGAACTTGATAAAGGCAAAATATATGTTTATCAGGGAAACTATGGAGAATTTTTGGAGCAAAAGGCTCAGAGAGAAGAACTTGCACAGGCAGGAGAGAGAAAGCGTCAGAATTTTCTCCGTACAGAACTTGAATGGGTAAAGCGTGGAGCAAAGGCTAGGACTACAAAACAAAAGGCTAGATTACAGAGATTTGAAACTATATCTCAAATTAAAGCTCCGGACCAGAAACAAAATGTTGAAATTGCTGGCCTTTCTTCTCGTCTTGGTAGAAAAACTATTGAGATTAATAATATTTCTAAGTCCTTTGGCGATAAGAAACTTATTAATGACTTTAGCTATATTATACTTAAAAATGATAGAATTGGTATAGTTGGACAAAATGGTACAGGAAAAACTACTCTCCTTAAAATGATAACAGGAAAGCTACAACCTGATAGTGGTACTATTGAGGTAGGCGATACTGTTAAAATCGGTGTATTTTCTCAAGGTACAGAGCATATGGACGATAATATGCGAGTTATAGATTATGTAAAAGAGGTAGGAGAATACATATCAACTACTGACGGCAAGTTGTCTGCCACAAAACTTTTGGAAAGATTTTTATTTAATGGAGATATGCAATATTCTCCTATAGGTAAACTTTCCGGTGGCGAAAAGAGAAGACTTTACTTGTTGAGAGTCCTTATGTCAGCACCGAATATATTGTTCCTAGATGAACCTACAAATGATTTGGATATTGAAACCCTTGCTATATTAGAGGATTATCTTGACGGTTTTGCTGGTGCTGTTGTTATTGTTTCTCATGATAGATATTTCCTTGACAGATGTGTTGATAGAATATTTGCCTTTGACGGAAGTGGAAATATAAAGCAGTACGAGGGTGGCTATAGTGATTATAAGGCTACTTTAGAAGAAAGTAAAAAAGCTGTAGCATCTGAAAGTAAGGCTAAGGAAAGCAAAACTTGGAATAAGGGCGAAAGAAAGTTAAAAATGTCTTTCAATGAAAAGAGAGAATTTGAAACTATAGATGACGATATTGCTAAACTGGAACAGGCTATTGTTGATACAGAGGAGCAAATGGAGAAATCGGCTAGTCAGTATTCTAAGTTACAAGAACTTTCTCAGCAAAAAGAAGATTTAGAAAATCAGCTTTCTGAAAAGTTGGATAGATGGATGTATCTTAATGAATTAGCTGAAAAAATAGAAAATCAAGAATAAAAAATTAGCTGTTTACATTTTTCAGTAAACAGCTAATTTTTTTGATGTTAGTGAGAATATATTAACTAATTAAATTAATACCAAATTAAGCAACTTTTTTTATAAGTTTCTGAAGTTCTGGACCAATAATAGCTACTATAATTATTTTTCCAAAGTCGAAAATAAGGAAAGGTAAAACACCGATGGCTAAGGCTTCCATAAATGTTCTACCCATACCAAAGGCAAGCCAAGCTGTACCAAATATATATGTAATAGCTAAACCGACAATCATACCAATAATGTTAGGTATTCTCTTGTAATTGAATTTTTCGATTATTAAGCCACTAATAACTGATGTAAAAATAAAGCCTACCAAATATCCACCTGTAGGGCTCACTAATTTTGAAATACCACCAGTAAATCCTGCAAATACAGGAAGACCTACAAAGCCTAAAAGTAAATATATGATGTAACTTACAGTTGCTTTTTTCCAACCTATAGCATAAATTGTAATGTAAATCAGAAAATTAGTTACAGAAACAGGAACTTCTCCTATCGGTATTGAAAATGGAGCAAGTATACAGAATATTGCAGCAAATAAAGCTGTAAATACCATATCTTTTGTAGAAAAGTTTTTCATAAGTTAACAACTCCTAAAATTAAATTGATTTAAGGAGAGTATAGTACAAATTTTATAAATTGTCAACCCAAATATTTTCAGATGGTTAACATTATTTTTTGATAAACAAAAAACCCGTAGGGGCAACTACGGGCTTTTGCTAACAAAAGGGTGTTAGCGATGGATTGCGGGCAAACAATCCAAGAGTGTAATAAATATAAAAATAGGAATAAAATGAAGGAATATAAAAAAACTTCCTATTTTTTACGATTAATGTGATTGGGGGCACATAATCAATTAATTTAAGGGTAAATTGTTTTATTATTTATTACAGTTATTATTATATGGTATAATTCTTAAAATGAAATGTAGAAAAAGCTTAAAAAAATATTACGATTATAAAAAATAGAATGTTTTTTACATAATTTTTGAAAAAATATAGCCTAAACATTGTAAACTTGCAAATAATTATTTTTTAGGTTATAATTGTTCTAACTATGAAATGTGTAATAATCTATGGAGGAAAAAAATGATTGTAAATAATGTAAACCTTGCAGCAGTAGGTGTTAAATTTAGTCAGTATCCTACAGATAATAAACCAGAGGTAGCATTTGCAGGAAAGTCAAATGTAGGTAAAAGTTCTCTTATAAATTCAATGATTTATAGAAAGGCTCTTGCTAGAACAAGTCAAAACCCAGGTAAAACCCGTACTATTAATTTCTATAATGTAGAGGATTTACTTTACTTTGTTGACCTTCCGGGTTATGGATACGCAAAGGCTTCTCATTCAGAAATTGAAAAATGGGGTAAAATAATAGAAGATTATCTTACAAAGAGAGAATCTTTAAAGGCTATTATTATGCTTGTAGACATAAGACATGAGCCAGGAGCTAATGATTTAATGATGTATGATTGGCTCAAGCATTATAATCACAAGATTATTATTGTTGCTACTAAGTCTGATAAATTAAAGCGTAGTCAGTTACAGAAACATGTAGCTATGCTTAAAAAAGGTTTTAATCTTCAAAAAGAGGATATTATACTTCCATTTAGTAGCGAAACAAAATCTGGTAGAGATGAATTATGGAAAATTATTGAAGGTATTTGTGAAATAGAAAAAGAAGAAAAGTAATTTTGTGGGTGCAACAATAGCACCCACTTTTTCTATTTATTAAACAGTAAAAGAACCAATAATATTAAAAGTATATTATTGTCCGGTGTTTCTTTGCTGTTTATACTAACACCACAGTCTTTGTCAATTTCATATATGCCGTCATTGTGTATAGCTGAATCCTTTATTGTCTGTGTTGAAACTTCTCTATCACAAGATTGTGGCACAATATTTTGATTATATCCATCGCAAATACGATTGAAAGTTCTTACTGTGTTTATTATATTTATCATATTATCAATATTGCCTTTGTCATTAGTAAATGGTTTACAGGCTTTAAGTAATGTTATTTCTTTTGTAGGTTCTGATGCACAGTTTTGTGAGCAACAACGAATATCTTGTTCTATTGGTGTAAGATATTTGTGTTTGAAGTGTTTTTCTATTAAACAGAGGGCTTCATTCAAATCCTCTTTTATATTATTGGAATTAGAAAGTCTACTAAAAATATTATAGATATTGCTATTTTCTGACATAAATAACCTCCCGATTTAATAAATTTTCAATATCTAAAAGACCCCAACCTTGTCTATTTGGGGAACATTCCAAGTTGTGACAACTTTGTTTAAGCATAAACTTAATATCATCAGGTTTTAAGTTGGGTACTTTTTCTAATAAAAGGGCAATAGCACCACTTACAATAGGTGTTGACATAGATGTACCACTAAGGCTTTTATAGTAGTTGTTGTTTTTGTTATCCTCACAAAGACAGGATATTATATTTGTTCCAGGGGCAACTACATCTGGCTTTATTACACATTCTTTAGTAGGACCTCTACCAGAATAACTTTTTCCTATATCGTTTTCAGGTACATTAATATCATCTACTGAACCTACAGTAATTATTTTTTTACTAATGCCGGGAGAAGATATTGTACCTTTTTGAGGACCATTGTTTCCAGCAGCAGCAACTACAACTATGCCCATATCCCATAATATTTCAGCAGCTCTAACAAGAGGGTCTTTTGTATTTGTAATTCCGGCACCAATAGACATATTTAAAATTCGAATATTATATTTTTTGTAGTTGTCAGCTACCCATTGTATGCCAGTTAATACATCGGAGGCTGTTCCTTTGCCTTCAAAATCTAATGCTTTTATCATTACAATATTGCTTTCAGGAGCTATTCCTCTATATTTGCCATTACTATTTGCACCACTTCCAGAACAGATACCAGCAACATGAGTACCATGGCCACAATCATCATATACATAATTTTTATGATTAACAACATCATAGAAACATTTTATTCTTGAATCAAAATCATTGTTTTTACATATACCTGTATCTATAAAAGCGATAGATATTCCTTTGCCTGTGTATTTTGTGTTTATGCACTTTACTTTATCTCTAACAATATTCATTTGGGTATCTATGGTTTTGTTAGGGTAAAGGGCATTAATAGATTTTATTTTTTTTAACTTTGAAATATTTTTATTACTGACTTCAATAACATAGCTGTTAATTAGTGGCAGACTGTACTTTATATTGCATAATTCAGTAGGCAACATATGCTTGTCGCATTCTGCTATAAATTCCAATACTGACACTCCTTAAATTATATTTATATTTTATGCAGTAATTCCCTGTATGTTATTGTAACTGTGCTTGCTTTTTTTAACTTTAGGTTATATAATTCAAAGTAAGTTTTATATAGAAAAGGAAGTGTAGTTTTTGAAATCTATATCTGAAATAAAGGAAATATTTAATAATGCTGATATAAAGAGTATTCCAAATTTAATTGAAGAATTTTCTTCTGATGAAAGAAAAGGTGTTCAAAATATTATAGCATCTGGTAAGAAGAATTATGATAAATATATTGCAGAGTTAGAAAGATTAGAAGTTATTTCAGCTTTTGAAAAAAAGTATGCTTCTCAAGGTATAGAATATATTGGTGGTATAGACGAAGTAGGCAGAGGACCTTTGGCTGGACCAGTAGTTACAGCTTGTGTAATTTTGCCTGTAGGTTGTAAAATATTAGGTGTCAATGATAGTAAAAAACTCTCTGCCAAAAAGAGAGATGAACTTTTTGATATTATAATGGAAAAGGCTGTTTCTGTTGGCATTGGTATGGAAGATAACAACACTATTGATGATATAAATATATTACAGGCTACATACAAGGCTATGCAACAGGCTATTAACAATATGCCAATAAAGCCACAGCAGCTTTTAGTAGATGCAGTTACTATACCTAATATTGATATACCTCAAGAGCCTATTATAAAAGGCGATGCAAAGAGTATTTCAATAGGTGCAGCAAGTATTGTGGCAAAGGTTACGAGAGATAGAATGATGGCAGAATATGCTAAAACTTATCCTATGTATGATTTTGACTCTAATATGGGTTATGGCTCAAAAACTCATATTGAGGCAATTAAAAAATATGGTCTTTGCCCAATTCATAGAAAGAGTTTTACAGGTAATTTTGTATGAAAAGTCAAGCAAAAGGAAAACTAGGAGAGTGTATTGCAAGAATATATCTTAGATTACATTTGTATAAGATTTTAGAAAAGAATTTTAGAACAAATACTGGAGAAATTGACATAATAGCAAAGAAAGGCGAAACTATAGTTTTTGTTGAAGTTAAGTTCAGAACTAATACTGAAAAGGGTTTGCCTAGGGAGGCTGTTAATTATAGAAAACAGAAGCATATACAAAATACAGCTCTCTGTTATTTAAAGTACAAAAATTGTATGGAAAGTGATATAAGATTTGATGTTATAGAAATATTGAATTTTAAGATTACTCATATTAAAAATGCTTTTTAGGAGAAATAATATGAAAACAGTTAAAAAAGATAAATTAGAATATTTGGTTTTTGAAAATATGCCAGAAATAAAACATTGTTTTTCTACCAGATATGGTGGAGTATCTGAAGGCGTTTTTTCTTCAATGAATTTAGCGTGGAGAGAAGATAAAAAAGAAAATGTATTGAAAAACTACGATATTATATGTAATGCCATTGGAGTAAAGGCTGAAAATACAGTATGGACAAGACAGGTTCATACTGACAATATTTTGAGAGTAACTGCTGATGATAGGGGAAAAGGTCTTTTCAAGGAAAGACAGGAAGATGGCTATGATGCTATTATGACAAATGAAAAAGATGTAGTTTTAGTAGGTTTTTCAGCAGACTGTGTTTTAATTTATTTTTATGATAAGGTTAAAAATGCTATTGCAATTGCCCATAGTGGTTGGAGAGGCACTGTATTAGGTATTGGCGGAAAAGTAGTCAATAGAATGAAAGAAGAATTTGGCTCAAATCCACAAGATATAGTTTGTGGTATTGCTCCGGCTATTGGTGTTGACCATTTTCAGGTTGATATACCTGTAGTAACAGCTTTCAGACAGGCTTATGACTGGGCTGACAAGTTTATTTATCCCGATAAAAATATGGCTGAAAGATGGTTTATTGATTTACACAGTATAAACGAAGAAATACTTGTAAATGCCGGAATTAAAAGAGAAAATATTGAAAATAGCAGAATTTGTACACAATGTGACCCAGATAGATTTTTCTCTCACAGGGTTATGGGAGCTAAAAGAGGTACTTTGGCAGGATTTATGAGTTTGTAGGTCTACTATAGGCAAAAATATATAGTATAAGTGTATATATTTATTGTAAATAAGTCATATATCACACTTTATTTATTTTTTATTGTGTGTTATAATACTATAGACTGATGATGTTTAATGGGGGATTTTGCCCAGTTGTATAAACTCAAGGTAAAATTCCCTTTTATAGATTTTTTGATACGGAGGATTAAATTTATGGCAAAACCTATAGTTGCTATTGTTGGCCGTCCTAATGTAGGTAAGTCGACATTATTTAACAGAATTGCCGGCGAAAGAATTTCTATTGTAGAAGATACGCCAGGTGTAACTAGAGATAGAATTTATGCAGATGCAGAGTGGTTAGACCATCATTTTACACTTATTGATACAGGTGGTCTTGAACCTGATAGCGATGATATGATGCTCAAGCATATGTATTCACAGGCTGAAATTGCTATTAGTTCAGCTGATGTTATACTTTTTGTTGTTGATGTAAGAACAGGTATGACAGATATGGATATGCAGGTTGCAAACATTTTAAGAAAAGCAGATAAGCCAGTTGTACTTGCTGTAAATAAGGTTGATGACTTAGCTAAGTACGGTATGCAGGTTTATGAATTCTATTCATTAGGGCTTGGCGACCCATTTGGTGTATCTGGTGGACAGATGATTGGCTTAGGCGACCTTCTTGATGAGGTAGTAAAGCATTTCCCAGCAGATAAAGATGACTCAGCAGAAGATGATGCAATAAAGGTTGCAATTATTGGTAAGCCTAATGTAGGTAAGTCTTCACTTGTAAACAGAATTTTAGGCGAAAACAGAGTTATTGTAAGTGATGTAGCTGGTACTACAAGAGATGCTATTGACTCAGAATACGAACTCAATGGTCAGAAGTATGTATTTATTGATACAGCTGGTATGAGAAGAAAGGCAAAGATTAAGGAGAGTATTGAAAAGTATTCTATTATTCGTGCTGTAGCTGCTGTTGAAAGAGCAGATGTTTGTATTCTTATGATTAATGCTGTTGAAGGTATTACAGAACAGGATACAAAGGTTGCGGGTATTGCTCACGAGGCTGGTAAGGCTGTTATTATTGCAGTAAATAAGTGGGATTTAATTGAAAAAGATAACCACACAATGAATAAGTTCTTAAAGGATATTGATACAGAATTTAAGTATCTTTCATATGCTCCAAGAATTTTCATTTCAGCAGCAACTGGTCAGAGAGTAACAAAACTTTTTGAATTAATTACAATGGTAAGCGAAAACAATTCAAGAAGAATTGCGACAGGTATGCTTAATGATGTTCTTATTGAGGCTATGGCTATGAATCAGCCACCAGCTGAAAAGGGTAAACAGCTTAGAATTTACTATATGACGCAGGTTTCTGTAAAGCCACCTACATTCGTTTTATTTGTAAACGATACAGAGCTTTTACACTTCTCTTATAAGAGATATTTAGAAAATCAGCTTAGAGATGCTTTTGGCTTTGTAGGTACTCCAATACACTTTATTGCCAGAAACAGAAAGGAATAAGTTATGTTTAGATTATTTTGCCTCATTATAGGCTATGGACTGGGTTGTTTGCAGTCAGCGTATTTTGTCGGCAAGTTCTTCGGACATATTGATATTAGAGAATATGGTAGTGGAAATGCTGGCTTTACAAATACTTCCAGAGTATTAGGCAGAAAACTCGGTGCTATTGTTTTTATTTTTGATTTATTTAAGGTTATTTTAGCTTATTACATTTGTACAATGCTTTTTAAAGGTAGTGGTACATTTGTTGATGGCTCAAGCCATTTGCCAGGAATTTATGCTGGCGTAGGTGCTGTACTTGGTCACAATTTCCCTTTCTACCTTAATTTTAAAGGTGGTAAGGGTATTGCCTGTACACTTGGTCTTATGCTTTGCATAGATTGGAAAATTGCTCTTATTACATATGCAGTAGGTATTGTTGTTGTTTTAGCAACAAAGTATATCTCAGCTTCATCACTTTCTATGGCTTTGGTATATCCTATTGTTATGGTTATAATGCGTAATATTGAGAGTATTAAGCCAGAAGAAATTATATTAATGTTTGTTCTTTGCGTATTAGCTTACTACAAGCATAAAGCTAATATACAGAGATTAATGAATGGTACTGAAAGTAAAGTAGGTACAAGAAGCAAAGAAAGGGCGGTTAAATAAATGAAAACTGTTGCAGTTATCGGCTCTGGTAGTTGGGGTACAGCTCTTGCAGTTCAGCTTAAAAGAGCAGGAAATAATGTTATTTTATGGTCTTTCAAAGAAGAAGAAGCACAGGCTATTCTTTTAAATGGAGAAAACAAAGAATTTCTCCCAGGTGTAAAAATTGATAAGGAAATAAATGTAACTTATAAAGACGAAGATGTTGCGTGGGCAGATATGCTTGTATTTGCTACACCATCTAAATTTGTAAGAAATATGGCAAAGAGATTTGCTCCTTATGTAAGAAAAGATGAAATAATTGTTAATGTTGCTAAGGGTCTTGAAGAAAGCACTCTTATGCGTCTTTCAGAAGTAATAAAGGAAGAAATTACACAATGTAAAATAGGCTGTTTATCTGGTCCAAGTCACGCTGAAGAAGTTGGCCTTGGTATGGCAACAACTCTTGTTGCTGCTGGCGAAGATATGGCTGTTGCTGAAGAAATTCAGGATACTTTTATTACACCTATGTTCAGAGTTTATACTAATGATGACTTAATTGGTGTTGAACTTGGTGGTGCACTTAAAAACCTTGTTGCTTTGGCAGCCGGTATTTCTGATGGTGTAGGCTATGGCGATAACACAAAGGCAGCACTTATTACAAGAGGTATTGTTGAAATAGCTCGCCTTGGTGTTGCTATGGGTGCTAGAAAGGAAACTTTTGGTGGACTTTCAGGTATAGGTGACTTAATTGTTACTTGTACAAGTATGCACAGCCGTAATAGACGTGCAGGTATTCTTTTGGGACAGGGTAAGTCTTTAGAAGAAACATTAGAAGAAATTCATATGGTAGTTGAGGGTGTTGTAAATGCTAAGGCTGCTTATGAATTATCAGAAAAATATAATGTAAGTATGCCTATTACTAAGCAGATAAACGAAGTTCTTTATAATAAAAAAGATGTTAAACAGGCTGTATACGACCTTATGACTAGAGGTAAGACAAAAGAAACTGAAAAGGATATGTATAAGCTTTAGGAGGCATTTATGTATCAAGAGTTTAATGGACCTTGGATAGGGGATAATGAAAATGGAACTTATAAAAATCCTATTTTGCTTTCAGATTATTCAGACCCTGATGTAATCCGAGTTGGCAAGGATTTTTATATGGTTGCCAGTTCATTTACTTATTTTCCAGGACTTCCGGTTTTACATTCAAAGGATTTAATAAATTGGAAAATAATTAGATATGCAGTAGATAAATTGCCTTTTGATGACTATGATGTTCCACAACATGGTAAAGGCGTTTGGGCACCTAGTATTAGATACCACAATGGTATGTTTTATGTCTATTTTGCAACACCTGATGAGGGTATATTTGTTAGTACAACAGATGACCCTTATGGTAAATGGAATTTAAAACTTGTGAAAAAATCTTGTGGTTGGATTGATACTTGTCCGTTTTGGGATGATGATGGGCAGGCTTATTTAATAAGAGGTGTGGCAAAAAGTCGCATAGGCTATAAAAGTAAGCTCTTTCTCCATAAAATGTCTGCTGACGGTATGGAGCTTTTAGACGATGGAGTTTTAGTATTTGACGGTAGAATAAATCATCCAACCATAGAAGGTCCTAAAATGTATAAAAGAAATGGATATTATTATATTTTTGCTCCTGCTGGGGGTGTTCAGACTGGCTGGCAAATGGAAGCAAGAAGTAAAAATATTTATGGACCTTATGAGCATAAGGTTGTACTTCATCAAGGAAATTCAGTTATAAATGGACCTCATCAAGGTGGTTGGGTTGATACTGAAAGTGGAGAAGATTGGTTTATACATTTTCAAGACTTAAATATGTATGGTCGAGTTACACATTTGCAACCAGCAAAATGGGTTAATGATTGGCTTGAAATAGGTGTTGATAACAATAAAGACAATATTGGCGAGCCAGTTTTGGAATACAAAAAGCCTGAATTAGACAAAAGCGAAAAACTATATCCATTAGACTCTGATAATTTTACAGGCAATAAATTAGGTTTACAATGGCAGTTTCAAGCCCATTTTACAAAAGAATTTTATGATTTGACAGGCAATAGTATTAAGTTGTTTGCAATAGGAAATAAGGGAAAGAATATTTCATCAGCTCCTAATGTAATGTGCCAGCTTATAAATAGACCTAATTTTACTGTAACTACGAATGTAAAAGCCGTTCTTGAAAATGGCGATAGCTGTGGACTTATAGTTACAGGTGGTAGTTACTATGGCTTGAAAATTACAAAAATAAATGGTAAACTAATTGCTCAACAAGTTAGTTATGAGCTTACCCGTTCTGAAGATAAAGAGGAAATTGTTGGAGGCTCTATGCCACTAGAAACTGACCAATTGTATTTACGACTTAAAGTTAGTTATCCTAATTGTATTGAAAGCTACATCAGTACTGATAATAAGAATTATGTAAAAATTGGGAATACTGTTGAGTATGAAGTTTCAAGAAAAAGTTGGGTTGGTGGCAAAATAGGAATTTATTGCACATCAGGAAATAGTGAAACACATAAATCGTATGCAAAATATGATTATATAAATGTGGAGTGATTTTTATAAGATACTATAAAGACTTAATTGTTGAAGATAACATTGATATTATCAAAGCTAAGAAGTTGTTTAGCAAGGGTATATCTTTGTTTAATGTGTATGCCATATGTGTTAGTCCAAAAACAAATGGTTTAATGGAAATAATGTCTACAGAAAATTTACTTAAAGAAGTGAATTCTTATGGGAATTATGGTATAATTGCATTAGTGAAAGGTAGAAATAAAGCTAGAAAAAAATCTGTAAGGCTTATTGAAAATTGGCTTGTTACACATTCGGATTTAACTGGATTTAAAAGCCATTACAATCAGAATAGCTTTTAAAGTAGGTGATAAAATTGTTATTTTTAAATATACTTCTTCTCATATTGAAGGTAATAGGAATAATTATATTAGCTGTTTTATTACTTATTATTGGATTGTTGTCTATTGTGCTTTTTGTGCCTATACATTATGAAAGTCAATATGAATATTACGAAAAATTAAATGGTTTTTGTACTGTGAATTGGCTTTTTAAAACTTTTTCTTTTAACTTAAAAACTGTAGATGGCGAAACTGATTATGATATAAAAATTCCGTCTTGGATTGACAAATTATTGTCTGATGATAATGAAGAAGAAAAATCAGACAATGAGGTTGTTTACAAAATTGAAAATAATCAGGATGAATATTTTGATGATGATATTACAGTAGAAAAGTTAAGAAATGAAGCAGAAGAAAAAATAGAAAAAACTGTGGACAATGTGATTTCTGAAGTTAAGGAAGAAATTAAGGAAGATACAGAAAAAGAAATAGCTGAAAATTTAGAAGATACCGAGGAAAATTCTGAAAAAAGTGTTTTATGCGAAAATATTACAAGGTTTATTAGAAAAAAAGTTGTAAATCTTATTTGTAAGTTAAAAGGAATTTTAAATTTTACAAAAGATAAAAAGGCTTTTATAAAAGAAAAAATTGAATTTTTTGAAGATTTAAAGGCTAAATATGACTTAAAAGGTATTTTTGATGTAACAATTTTGCTATTTAAGAAAATTTTTAAAGGTTTGGGGTTGAAATTATTCCAAATCTGTGGAATAATTGGATTAGATAATCCTTGTTCAACAGGACAAGCTATTGGTTTGATTTCTGTGGTACAAACTTTTGTGCCATTTGATATTGATATTCAAGGCGATTTTGAAAATAATGTCTTGGAGGGAAGCTTTTATATTAAGGGAAAAGTTAGAATTAGTAGTATAGTTTTTCCGGTAATATGGTATCTTCTTAAAAAACCAGTCAGAACTGTTGTTATTGATTATGTGAAAGGGGATAGAAAATGAGTGAGGTAAGCAGTAATCTTGAAGTTTTGTTTAACAAAATGGAGAATTTTGTGTCAACCAAAACTGTAATAGGAGACCCCATTACCATAGGTAAAGTCATTTTAGTACCTCTGATAGATGTATCATTTGGTGTTGGAGCTGGTGCAAAGCAGAATAAAGCTAACAAAGTTGGTTCTGATACAAAAAATGGTTCAGCAGCAGGTTTAGGTGCAAAAATGTCGCCATCTGCTATTTTAGTAATAAATGATGGAACAGTACAGATGGTAAATGTCAATGACCAGAATAGTGTCAATAAACTTATTGATATGATTCCTAGCATTGCTAGTAAAATAAAATCTTTTGGTGGCTCTGACGATGAAGAAACAGAAGATTCTGTAGAAATTATCGAATAGAGGTGGTTTGTTGTCTGACTTTTTTAAGGAACAACTTGTGAAGAAAGAATTTTCACAAAAGGACAGAACCAAAAGAATTTATATTATAGGTATTGCCATAGCAGTTGCAGTTTTCGTTTGGCAGATTTGTAGCGATAGTGCAACGGCAGCAAAAACGGATACAATGTTTGTAGCGTTTATGATGCTTGGCATTATACTTATTGGAATTATAGCCTATGTAGCATTTGTTAAAATAAGGTACTTAAATCAAGAGTTTGAGTATGCTTATACAAATGGTAGTCTTGACATAGATGTTATTATGAATAAGAGCAAGAGAAAAACTGTGTTTCAGGGTAATGCAACAGAGTTTGAAGTGTTTGCTCATATTGATGATAAGGAACATTTGGCTATGTATGAAAACTTGCCTATAGTTGATTTTTCAAGTGGCAAGAAGAAAGAAAATACTTATGTTTTTGTAGCAAATTACAAGAACAAAAAGAAAAGGTTTGTTATAGAACCTTGTGAAGAAATCTTAAAGGCTGTATATGTGGATTTATCCCCAAGAAGAGCTTATATAAAGAAGTAAAATTTTTAATGGAGGACAATTTAATGCACGAAATGATTGTGATTTTGGACTTCGGTGGTCAGTATAATCAGCTGATTGCTCGTAGAGTTCGTGAATGTAATGTGTATTGTGAAGTTAAATCTTACAAGACACCACTTGAGGAAATCAAGGCTATGAATCCAAAGGGTATTATCTTTACTGGCGGACCAAATAGCGTTTATCTTGAAGACTCTCCAAGTATTGGTAAGGAAATTTTTGAATTAGGTATTCCTGTTCTCGGTATCTGTTATGGTTGTCAGCTTATGTCACATGTTTTAGGTGGTAAAGTTGAATCAGCTACTACAAGTGAATATGGTAAGACAGAAACTTTCTTCAATACAGATAGTCTTTTATTCAAGGGCTTAAAGGAAGAAAGTATTACATGGATGAGCCATACTGACCTTATTACAGGTATGCCAGAAGGTTTTACATCTATTGCACATACAAGTGAATGTCCAGTTGCAGCAATGGAAAATAAGGATGCTAAACTCTATGGTATGCAGTATCATCCAGAAGTTATGCATACAGAAAATGGTACAGCTATGCTTAGAAATTTCCTTTATGAAGTTTGTGAGTGTAGAGGCGATTGGAGTATGAGTAACTACGCACAGACTGCTATTCAGAGTGTAAGAGAAAAAGTTGGCGATGGCAAAGTTCTTCTTGCATTAAGTGGTGGTGTTGATAGTTCTGTACTTGCAGCACTTTTATCAAAGGCTGTTGGTAATCAGCTTACTTGTATTTTCGTTGACCATGGTCTTATGAGAAAGAACGAAGGCGATGAAGTAGAGCAGGCTTTTGCTGATTGGGATGTAAACTTTGTAAGAGTAAATGCGGGCGAAAGATTTTTAAATAAGCTTGCTGGTGTTTCTGACCCAGAAACAAAGAGAAAGATTATTGGCGAAGAGTTTATTAGAGTATTCGAAGACGAAGCTAAGAAGATTGGTAAGGTAGACTTCCTTGCTCAGGGTACAATTTACCCAGATGTAATTGAATCTGGTACAGGTGATGCAGCAGTTATCAAGAGTCATCATAATGTAGGTGGTCTTCCTGACTATGTTGACTTTAAGGATATTATTGAACCTTTAAGACTTTTATTTAAGGACGAAGTAAGACAGTTAGGTGTTGAACTTGGTCTTGCAGATTACCTTGTATGGCGTCAGCCATTCCCAGGTCCTGGTCTTGCAATCAGAATTATTGGAGATATTACTCCAGAAAAGATTGCTATTTTACAGGATGCAGATGCAATCTTTAGAGAAGAAATTGCATTAGCTGGTATGGATAGACAGATTAACCAGTACTTCGCAGTATTAACTTCTATGCGTAGTGTAGGTGTTATGGGTGACGGCAGAACATATGATTATACACTTGCTTTAAGAGGTGTAACAACTACTGACTTTATGACAGCAGACTTTGCAAGAATTCCTTATGAAGTTCTTGAAAAGATTAGTAGCAGAATCGTAAACGAAGTGGCATCTATCAATAGAATAGTGTATGATATTACTACTAAGCCACCAAGCACTATCGAGTGGGAATAAGATAATTGAAGCCACAAACCTTGTAAATATCAGGGTTTGTGGCTTTTATATTTGCCTGAGCGTACCAAAAGCGTACCAAAATTTTCAAATGCCGTTAATTTGATTCAATTTATCCATCAGCTCTTTATTCTTTTTATCATACAAGTGAGAATATGTTTCTAAAGTTGTTTGCACATTTTGATGTCCTAAGCGTTCTTTAACCATCAACGGTGAAAAACCTGCATCAATCAGCATAGAAGCGTGGCTATGTCTTAAATCATGTACTCGTATGCGTTTTAGACCAGATAGTTTTGCGATAGCTTTAATTTTAGTATTTAGATTGGACTTTGAAGTTTGAAATACTCTATCGGTCTTTTTTAATGGTTGAGTATAGCGTTCTATGAAAATTTTAATTTCATCACATAAGAACTGAGGAATTTCAATTTTACGTTCAGAATGTTCGGTCTTAGGTTTGTTAGTAACATATGTTCCGTCGCGTAACATTGCTCGAGTTTTATTAATATCTATTGTTCTGTTTTTAAAATCAATATCTTCAAGAGTTAAAGCTAATAGTTCTCCCTCTCGAATACCAGTCCAAAATAAAACTTCAAAAGATATTTTTGTAATATAATCATGTTTATCAAGACAAGCAATAGCTTGCTTGAATTCATCAGGTTCCCAAAAGCTGACCCTGCCGGCATTTTTTTTACCAACAGAACCAGCCTCTCTCGCTGGGTTTTTTGATAAATTATGATAACGCATAGCATAGTTAAAAATTGCCGAAAGTTGGTTATTAATAGTTTTAATATATGTTTTTGAATAATCTGAATTAATAAGTTCGTTTTGCCAATGCCTTACATCACCAGCAGTAATTTCGTTTATTTTTTTATTTTTAAAAAATGGCAATACTCTATTGTATATAATGTTTTCTTTAGTTTCATAGGTTGTTTGTCTTATTCTTGCTTTTATATCAGACATATAAAGCTCAACAAGAGAACCGAAAATCATATCAGGATTGCTTGTTTCTTTTAATAAAAATTCTCTTTCGAAGCTTAAGGCTTCTTTCTTTGTTTTAAATCCTTCTTTTTTCTTTTGTTTTTTATTACCTTGCCAATCTATGTACCTAAACTTTGCATAATAAGTACCTCTTTCATTTTTATAAGCTGGCATATATTTCACCTCATTTGCTTTATGTAATTTTTAAAGTTTTTATATACTTTAATTTCTAAAAAGCTAGTAAAAAATTTATTTCGCTTTGATAGTTTTTGTAATCGTTCTAATCTTATTTCTGCTGCTGCTTTCGATACATCACACAACTGAGATATTTCATAAGCAGAAATAACATTTATTTTTTTTAGAATAATAGCAGGCATTAACAAGTCCCTTGCGAATATATTTGCTGAGTATTCGTTTACTGAATCGGGATTATCAATGTGACCGAGAAGTATGTGGCCAAGTTCGTGAGCAATTGTAAATCGTGCTCTTTGATTGTAAGAATCTTTATAATAAACAATGTATTTACCATTTCGCTTTAATGTAAAACCATCTTGCTTTAAATCTAACTTTTGAGCGACTGTGCTTTGAGAATACGGTATAAGTATTATATTGTAGTGGTCAGCTATTTGTATAAGATTTACCGGTAAAACAGTTATGCTACAATCAATTAGAGTTTTCCATGCGAAATCTCTAGCTTTTTTGTATTCGGTGTACATATATATCATCTCCTTTAACACAATTGTAATAAAGGATTAAATGGGTTGGAATAAATGTTATATTATAACAAAATAGGTTATAATATCGGCAATATAAAAAAGCCATACCTACAAATATGTAGATACGGCTTTGAACTTAATCATTTTTCTTATATGTACCTTCTTTTATGTGATAAGATATATTATTCTTTTTACAAAATTCTATAAACTCATCACACAAATTATTATAAAAATTCTGATAACCCTGGTATTGAGTTACTAAAGAATTGTAATTTAATCTACCAAATACAATTTTATCAACAAAATTAATTGATTCCAAAACCTCAGTAAAATTTTGATTGATTATATTCGGTGTAGGATAGGGTTCTATGCTTACCCAAGTTTTACATCCCGCTAAGTGCAACTCTTTTAATCTGTTAATACGGCTTAGATAAGGAGAAGCTCCTGGTTCAGCGATACATCTATAATTTTCGTCTAAAGATATTAGAGTGATTCCAAATTCATTTTCTTTCGAAGTATCTATTAAATCTAAAGGAAGAATACCTTTAGTAAGAATCGTACACTTTATACCAAATGAATTTAGTTTATTTATAATTGCTAAGCTCATTTTTTCAACTTCAGGATAACCATACATAAAAGGGTCACTCATAAAACAAAGATGTACAGAATTGATTTTATCGCGATATCTAGGAATTTCTTTATCCAAAAGCTCTAACGAATTAGAAACTAATTTTGGCTCTGTCCATTCCTCTGCGTCTTTTATTCTGCCAAATCTTTTGGCTAGCATTTTTGCATAACAAGGATAATTACAATTATGGGAACAACCTTGTATATGATTAATTGTGAAATCTCCATACTCAACTTTTGTTTTATAAAGTAAAGATTTTCTTTGTATAGTTTTCATAAACTCACTCCTTCATAAACATTATAGCACATATGTTCTAATTTTGGAATGAAATTGTTACTTTTGGACTCATAGTTTTTTTACCTTTGCGGACAGTTCTTTCGCTAGGTTCGCATTTTATTATTCCTTTTTCCTCTAGTTCTAATAATACATCTCTGTAGTTTGGTAAAATAAATTTACCTTTAGCCCCATGAATTTTATATAAATCTTCAAGTGAAATACTCTTTCCTTTAAAAGTGTCTAATAAATCTTTTTTCAAATCTTCTAAAGAACAAGAAAACATATCTATAAGGGAAAGTTGTAAGTCTTTTGATTTAGAATCGGTAGGAATGAATTCGAACTTACCAACATTGTACTCATCCTTTTCTCCTGCTTTCCACATAATTTGTTTCATAATATTGTAACCAGTAAAACATTTACTAGCAAAAATAAGATAGTGACTAGTTCTATTCTTATATTGAGATTGGAACCTAAAAGGTAATACATATTCCAAACCGTCTTTTTTTAAAGCTTCAGATAAAGAGTTGATAATCATTAACTCTCTATCATGTGGATTTTTAATATTTTTTAATTTTTCAATTAATAAATTATAGTCGGTCTCGCCAAACAAATATTTCATATGTTTTAATACATTAGGATTTGTAATAAACCTATTAATCTCGTTATAATTAAAGAAAAATATAATATCAGAGCCGAAATCTTTTGTAAGATTATGTATTAAATTTAAAGTAAGACCTCTAAATCCAGTTGGGTCAACAAAGGACATACAGGGGATTAAGTTTCCACTAAAAGCATTGGCAAAATCTTTATCAACTTCGATATTATTAATGTTAGGCTTATATTTTAGTGTATTTATACCAGGAATCTTATTAATATTTTCTTTTAGTGTTTCTACATACTCAGGAGTCTTATCATTTAGGTATATTAAAACAGACTTCCTTAAATCATCATTTTCGATACAGTTTTTAATTATGTAGATTGGTGTAGATTCATTTCCGTCTTCAAATATTCCGGGTCCACAGAACAAGTCAACGTAGGCTATCTTGCCTGCTTTGCATTTTTTTAACATAATTTTAGCCCAAGCATTAAAATATTTTATAACTAATTCAGTTTTTATAGCAGATTGTTCCCATTGTATTTTAAAATCAAATTTCGTTTTATCCATAAGAATGCCCCCTTTAATAAAATAGTCAATTTATTCAACAACCTTAAACCCATCAACACTAAGAATTGTTTCTCCAGCCAATCCAGTTGTGATATTGCAATATAGGTCGTAAGTTTTATTTTTTCTTCTTCCATAAAACGCCCCCTCTTATATAATTTATATCTTATCCTTATGTATATGCCTCTTTATATCATCGTCTATATCAGAAGTGTTTGCTTTAATAGTAGTAAGTCCTTCTCCACGAGCAACAACTCTTAATTCTTCCTCGGTATCCTGTTTTGTAGGCTTATTTACTACATTAAGTATAGGCATATTTCTTTGTAATTGCAAACCATATGCCATAAGCAGTATCTTATCATCGTCTGAGATGCCGTTATATATCTCTATTAATTTTTGCTCATCAGATGAAAGGTCTGTATATTCTCCTAATAGCTCAATTATGCTAATATTTAGAAAATTTGATAATTTGTATAATTTATCTATCGAAGGAGAGCTTTGCTTCCAACGGCGAATTGCACCATTACCAAATCCTAGAGATTTCTCTACTTTAGAACAAGAATATCCTCTTTTATCTAATAGACTTAATATATGTTCTACATTAAACAATACAACACCACCTCCAATAAATTAGAATTTTTGAGAAATAGTTCTTGACTTTTCTCAAATTTGAGTATACAATATAAATACAACAAAGGTAATATACATCAAAAAAACATACCTTTGCTAATTTTTTATGTATCTTGCTTTGTAGGCTTATTTACTACATTGAGTATAGGCATATTTCTTTGTAGTTGCAAACCATATGCCATAAGCAGTATCTTATCATCGTCTGATAGACTATTATATATATCCATTAATTTTTGCCCGTCAGATGAAAGATTATTCTCACTTTGCTCTTTATTGCTATTGTGAAAATTTTCAGTTCTGCCTAGTAAGTAGTCTGTTGATACAGAAAAATAATCAGCGATTTTTACAAGTGAGTTGCTATTTGGAATGCCGCCATTTTTCCATTTATTTAGAACGCCTGAAGATATACCGAGTTGTTTTGCTAAAGGATTTGGTTTTATATTTGCTTTTTCACATAAGGAATAGAAACGTTCCCAAAACATAAAATCACCACACAATTTAGAAGAATCATTAACTTCAGGATTATTGGTTCTACCAAGTAGATAGTCTACCGATACATCAAGATAATCGGCAATTTTAGCGAGGTTATCGGATTTCGGCATGGAGGTTCTCATATGTGACATAGCGTTAAATCCTAAGCCTGCATCTTCAAGAAGTTGCTTAACTGTAATATTCTTGGATTTTGATAGTTCTTTAATTTTTGTTGCAACATCTTGTGAATTATACATAAAAACACCTCAATTATTTTGTTTAATATGCTAAATCTCCCAGAAAGGAGATTATATAATTGACAATCTCCGAAAGTGGAGATATAATATAAATACAACAAAGGTAATATCCATCAAAAAAATATACCTTTGCTAGAATTTCTTATTTTTTTGAGATAACATACAGCAATCGAATTATCTCTGAAAAACCTAAAAGCATTATGAACAGAAATATAGATGCCATAATGTAGGCAAAACCGACAAAAGGACTTTGGAACAAAGAAACGACACCAAGGATTATGCCAGCAATAAAACACACTATTCCAGATACTTTAACTGCATTACCTATGGTCGTGTTCGAGTCGCTTATATCGTAATTGAGTGTTGAGTTTGTATTATTATTAAATTTTGCTTTACAAGTAAAACAAACTCCTGCAGATTTTTCATCATTATTAAGTTCTGCACCACAGTTTGGACAATTCATAAAAATCACACTCCTTATGAAAAAATTACTTATTAACCTCGGGATTGTCGGTTCTACCAAGTAGATAGTCTACCGATACATCAAGATAATCGGCAATTTTAGCTAAACTAAATGATGCCATACCCTTAGTATCGTTAATTTGCTGGATAGCATTAGCACCTAGCGAGCAATCTGAAAGCATTTGCTTTGCATTAATATTTCTTTTTTTGCAAATAAGTTTAATTCTTTCTTTTGTTGTTTGTGCAAAATACATAACTATCCACCTCAAAAATTGTAGAATTACTTATTAACCTTTGGATTATCAGTTCTACCAAGCAAGTAATCTACCGAACAGTCAAAATATTCTGCAATAGATTGTATTTTATCAACAGACGGAAGTCTGCCTCGTTTCATATTATCTAATATAGTTGTAGATAGTTCAGCGTTTTTTAGCATTTGATTTATAGACAACCCTTTAGATTTAGCTAGAGCAGATATTCTATCTATATTAACTTGTAAATTATACATAAAAATCATCCTTGTTATTTGTAGAATATAATGAGTTTACAACAAAGGTAATACAACTACTTATTAATATCAGGATTATTGGTTCTACCAAGTAGATAATCAACAGATACATTTAGGTAGTCAGCAATTTTGGCGAGGTTATCAGCTTTTGGCATAGAATTGCGAGATAACATAGTTGAAATAGCATTCTTATTAAGACCACAATCCTCAAGCATTATTTTTTGGGATTTATTTTGGACTTTTAAAATGCAATTTATTTTATCAGCTATGTCATTTGAATTATACATAAAAAACAACCTCCAATTTTATGCAATATGCCGAAATCCAACAAATGTTGGAAAATATATTTACAATCCAACAAAAATAGGATACAATACAGTTACAACAAAGGCAATAGTAAAGCCCCCGGATAGAGTTTTCGTTCCTTTATAGGTCTACGACAACCTATATAATATGTTCCGTATTTACAGACTTTTACGGAATATAGCTATTCCCTTTGTTTATTTTAAAAATTCTTTTAATACCTCTGTTGTAATTTTAACATAACACACAGGTTTTGTCTAGTAAAAACTAACAGAAAGGAGGGAGTAAACAATGTCTGTTGGTTCAAATATTAAGCAGTTAAGACTTAAAAAGGACATGACACAGCAGGAACTTGCTGACAGACTGGGTTTAACTCAGAATAATGTTACAAGATGGGAGAGGGACGGTGCAACGCCAAATGTGATAATGGCAAAGCAGATTGCTAATATTTTAGGCTGCACAATCGAAGACCTTCTTGCTTAACATATTTTAATTATATTAAAGAAAAGAGGAATAAACAATGCCAAGAACATCTGAAAAAGGTAAGAATAATCCCTACTATTTGGCTAGAATGGCTGCATCTAAAAGCAATGACAGGCTGTCTAGCCGAGCAGGGGCGAGCGAAGTGTTGGGAATAAGCGAAAAGAGGATTACATGGATAGAGAATAATCTTACTAATCCCTATCCGGAGGAAGTAGTTATAATGGCATCATTGTATAACGCTCCTACACTAGAAAATCTTTACTGCTCAACAGTTTGCCCTTTAAAAGGATTGCCTGTTATAGAAAACAAAACACTTTCTGAAATAGCAATATCAGCATATCAATCTTTAAGATATGCGAGAGAAATGCAAGAAGAAATTATAGATATTGTTGAAGACGGAAAGATAACATCTGATGAGGTTGTTAGAGTAAAAAGAATAATAGGTCTTCTTGATGAAATGACAAAAGTCAAAGAAGAGTTATCTATTAAATTAAAAGTTCTTAATGTAGATTGACGAAAGGAGAATTGTTATGCAGAAAAAGCAGCAAGAAGATAGGTACATCAGAGTAGCAGAAATGCAAGACCTACTTGGTGGAGTATCAAATGTAAAAGCATATGCAATTATAAGACAATTAAATTCTGAGCTAAAAAGCCAAGGATATATAACAATAGCAGGTAGAGTTAGTAGACCATACGCACTTAAAAGACTTGGTATTACAATATAGAAAGGAGATATTCAAATAATGATAATCTTGTTAATTATTGCAGTCATTTTTGTAGCTGCAAACTTGACTTATTGAAATGAGGTGGGGACTATGGAATGGACTAAAACTGATGACGAAAAGCTGAGATTGTTAGATTATTACGGTGTTACAGTTACCGATATGGCTAAAATCTTAGGAGTTACATATAACTCTGTAAATAGCAGACTTGAGAGAATAGGCATAAAGGCAAGTACACAAATACCTAACGAAGGTACTTTCAGCGAAGAAAGACTAGCTTTGAAAGAAATACGAGAGAATATATGTGTACTGTATATAGCACATATAAACGAAGGTGATACAGTAGCGTATGTCGCTAAAGCGTGTAATTTTAAGAGAAGTCAGGTGGAGCGATGTCTTGCAGAGTGTCACGCAGATGGAACTTACAGAAAAGTATTAAAAAGAATTAACAATTATCAGGCGAAGGTGGGACAGATATGAAAAATTTATTTGCAAAATTAAAGACTTGCTTATTTGGAACACAAGTAGTAACGCTTACTAAAGCAGAATCAAGCAGAATGAAAAGGAGATGTGTGCGTTGGTAGAGATAGAAAAAGTCCTCTGCTGCAACAGAGGACCGTATATAAACACGTTTGGAAATATTATAACAATTAAATTATAGAACAATAATTTGGTTTTGTCAATGAAAGGAGATTAAATATGGTAGATATAGTGTTGAAACAATTATCTCTTACAAATTTCAAAGGGATAAGGGATTTAAAAATTGATTTTACAGACGGCATAAATGAAATCAAAGGAGCTAATGCAACAGGTAAGACAAGTTTGTTTGATGCGTTTCTATGGGTGCTTTTTGGCAAAGACAGTTTAGGAAAAAAAGATTTTGATGTAAAGACACTTGATAAAAATGGCAATGAAATACCAAGGGTAGAGCATAGTGTTACTGCTGTAATATCAGTTGACGGAAATATAAAGACTTTTACGAGAACATTAAGAGAAAAGTGGTCAAAAAAAAGAGGGAGTACAGAAGAAACATTTACTGGTAATGAAACTCTTTACGAAGTAGACAATGTTCCTTGTAAAATGGCTGAGTATCAAAAGATTGTGTCAGATTTGATAAACGAAAATTTATTTAAGCTGATAACAAATCCTACACAATTTTGTAGCCTTAAATGGCAAGAACAGAAAGAGGTTTTAACTTCTATTGCAAATTTAGGCACAGATAAGGAACTTGCAGAAAATGAGCAGTTAGATTATGTTGTACAGGTTTTAGATAGTGGTAAGAGTATTGAGGATAAGGCGAAAGAATTAGCTAACACTAAAAAGAAAATTAACAAAGAACTAGAGCAATATCCAACAAGAATTGATGAAGTTAAAAGAACTTTGCCAGCTCTTGACGCTAGAGAAGCTTCAGAAATTCAAAATGATATTAGTAATGTCAAGGCGAAGATTAACTGCCTGCAAAATGAAATTTTTGATATTCAGAACGGTGACGAAATATTAAAAAAAGCTGAAAGTGAAAGAAGTTTAGCTGAAAGTGAATTGAAGCAAGCAAAAGCTGAATACAATGCTAAACTTGCCGAAGTAGAAAACTATAATAAGAAACTGAAATATGAAAATCAACTTGAAAAAGACAAGCTACAAACAAAGATTGATGGTTTGAAAAAGCACATTTCTGAAAGTTCTGCTGAAATTACCGGAATAAATAAAATGCTTGAAAAGTTAAGAGATGAATATACAAGTACATATAAACAAGAGTTTACAGATACTTGTTGCCCTTGCTGTGGTAGACCTTGGGAAGATGATGACTTGGAACAGAAGAAGGCTGAATTTTTAAAGAAGCGTTCAGAAAATTTACAGAACTTATCAGAACGAGGTAAAAAACTTAACGAAAGCATTGAATACAACAATAAATCTATTGAGGATAAAAAAGGTCAAATTGATGTATTGTTAAAAGATTTAGAAGCATTAAATAAGGAATTGCAGTATAAAGAATTGCCTGCGTTTGATGATAGTGAATTTACAGCAAAGATAAACAAAAGTAATGAAGTTTTACAGGGACATAAGCCAGATACATCACAGCAAGAAGCTGATTTAAAATTGCTTAATGATAAACTTGCAGATTTTGAAGCAGAATTGGCATTAGTAAATAGTGCAAAAAAGCAAAGAGAACGAATTACTGAATTGGAAAATGAAATGCAAATAAAAATACAGGCAGTTGCTGATATAGAAAAGAATGAAAATATAATTAATATATTTAACGACAAGAAAACAGCATTGCTTGACAAAGAAATCAACAGCAGATTTAAGTATGTAAAATTCAAATTCAGAAATGAGTTGATAAACGGTGGGTATGAAGATTGTTGCGAACCATTAGTAGACGGTGTGCCATACAGCAGAAACTTGAACAATGGAGCAAAAATAAACGCAGGTTTAGATATTATAAATACATTACAACAACACTATAGTACCTATGTACCTGTATTTATAGACAATAAAGAAAGTGTTAATAAACCACTTGACTTAAATTGTCAAACAATTTATTTAACAGTAACAGAAGATGACAAACTTGTAATTAATAAAAATAAGGAGGCAGTTTAATATGAATGAAATAGCAAAGGTTAATGAAAGTAAAAGTATTGTGCCAGATATGGGCGGTATTTTTGCAAATGAAGAAAAGTTTAATGTAGCACTTAGAATGGCAACTTCACTTTCTAAAAGTGATATGGTACCGAAACAGTTTCAAAACAATGTAAGTAATTGTGTTATAGCTGTTGATATGGCAGAACGAACAAAAATGAGCCCGTTTATGGTAATGCAGAATATCTACATTGTCTACGGTAATCCAAGTTGGTCTAGTAAGTTTGTTGCAGCACTTATTAATCAGAGTAGACGATATGCAATACCTTTACAGTATGAATTTAGTAATGACAAGCAGAGTTGTTATGTATGGGCAAAAGACCATGACGGCAATATAGTTAAAGGTCCTGTGATAAGTATTGATATAGCCAAAAAAGAAGGTTGGTATAGTAAGAATGGCAGTAAGTGGCAGACTATGCCAGATATTATGCTTATGTATAGAGCTGTTAGTTTCTTTGGTAAAATGCACTGTGCCGATTTATTAATGGGTATACCTGCTTCAGATGAAGTTTTAGATGTAGGTCCTACATATAACACAGCCGAGGAAGAAATAAAAGCTGAAGCGAATAACGCGGGAGAGATAGGTTTTGAAACAGTAGAGCAAACTACAGAGCCAGTAGTGGAAGTAAGCGAAGATACTGTGCAGGAGAATACACAGTTTAGCGAAATCCCTAACTTTTAATTAATTATGATAGTAAAAATACTAGGAAGCAGTAGTAAAGGTAATTGTTATCTGTTTGAAACAGCTAATACCTGCCTTATAGTTGAAGCAGGTATTAGTATTTCAGAAGTAAAAAAAGCACTTAACTATAATATGAGCAAGATATTAGGTTGCATTATTACACACGAGCACAAAGACCATAGCGGGTTTATAAAAGAATATTTAAGCTGTGGAATAAAGTGTTATACATCGCAAGGAACAGTCGATGTATTAGGTATAAACAATAATGTCTTTATAAATGTTGTAAAGCCACTTAGTATGTTTTCTATCGGAGAATGGAAGATACTTGCTTTTAATACTAAACACGATTGTAGAGAACCTTTGGGGTTTCTACTTAATCACAAAGAGTGTGGAACTGTACTTTTTGCAACAGATACATACTATTTACCAAATACATTTAAAAATTTGAATAATGTTTTTATAGAGTGTAACTATTCGGCAGAAATTTTAAAGAATAGCAATATAGACGATAGCTTAAAAAAACGCATTATTTCTTCACATTTGAGTTTAGAAACTTGTATAAATGCTTTAAAAGTTAACGATTTAAGCAAAGTAGAAAATATAGTGTTACTCCATTTATCTGATAACAATAGCGATGAAAAATTGTTTAAACAGAAAGTACAAGAAGCTACTGGGAAAATTGTTTATATAGCTAATAGAAATGTAGAAATAAAGTTAGGAGGTTTTTTATGAATAAAATAATATTACTAGGTCGCTTAGCTCGTGACCCTGATGTGCGACAGACACAAGGTAATGAACCAATGGCAGTTTGCAGGTTTTCTGTAGCTGTCGAAAGACCATATTCTTCTCGTCGTACTGAAGGCGATGCAACAGCTGATTTCATCAACT